>Ga0307508_10000199_pt1 | contig 72296 bp, 59 predicted proteins | sample 9_EM_MG_FD_203089 | JGI IMG/M metagenome (GOLD analysis project Ga0307508, IMG submission 203089) | Populus trichocarpa ectomycorrhiza microbial communities from riparian zone in the Pacific Northwest, United States - 9_EM | ecosystem: Host-associated > Plants > Roots > Unclassified | place... | reverse complement strand
ACCCGAAGCAGGTCGACCGCTTTCGCGATCGCTTTACGGTGGCCGGCGCCAAGGATGACAGTCGGGACGGCCATGTGCTCGCCGATGCGTTGCGCACCGATCGTCGCGCGCTTCGTCGTCTCGCCGTGGAGGATCCGCTCGTGATCGAGTTGCGCGAGTGGTCGCGCATGCGCGACGAACTGCGGGACGAGCGCACGCGGCTGGCCAATCGGATCCGCGATCAGTTGTGGCGCTACTATCCGAAGGCGCTGGAGCTTGGCGGCAGCGACATCGCGGCCGACTGGTTCCTGGATCTGTGGGAGCAGGTTCCGACACCGGCGAAAGCCGCGCAGATTACCGAGAAGACGGTCGCCAATGTCCTCAAGGCCCACCGCATCCGCCGCATCGATGCAGCCGAAGCGCTGCGCATGCTGCGCCACGCGCCTCTCTCGGTCGCGGCGGGGGTCGCGGAAGCGGCAACCGCCCATGTTCGTGCCGTTGCGGCTCGCCTGCGCCTGATCAATCAGCAGACCAAAGAGGCCGATCGCAAGCTCGACGAGTTGTGCGCCAGATTGGAGAGCGCCTCGGAGAACCCTCCGGGGCAGATAAACGAGCAGCGCGACGTGGCGATCCTTCGCTCCTTCCCGGGACTCGGCAGGATCAACCTCGCCACGCTGCTCGTCGAGGCTCCAGAGCCCCTGCGACAACGAGACCATGATGCCTTGCGCGCCTTGTCGGGGCAAGCTCCCGTCACCCGGCGCAGCGGCAAGCAATGCATCGTGCTGCGTCGTCACGCCTGCAACAAGCGTTTGCAAAATGCCGTCTATCATTGGTCCCGCGTCGCCACCCAGCACGACCAAGCCAGTAAACGGCGGTATGCCGAACTGCGCCGGCGCGGACACAGCCATGCCCGGGCCCTGCGCGGGGTCGGCGACCGACTGCTCTATGTGCTGTGCGCCGCGCTCAAGCGGCAGACGCTCTACGATCCCGGCTACAAATCGGTGCAGATCGCGGCGGTCGCATGAGGTCCATTCCTTGGTTCGACCGGGCGGCCATTCCTTCGTCCCGACCTGCCTCCCGGCAGAGCGCCGCGCGCAAGCACTGTCCAGGATGCCGCTTGCGGCACCGCCAACGGCGGCGCGCAGCGTCCTGGACAGTGATGAGCACGGCGCTAAACTCAATCGCATCGGATCTCCCCTACCGACCGTCAAAAAAAATCAAAATATCCTTTGACAAAGGGTGGAAGGTCCTCACCCCAACCCTCTCAGAGCGAGCTTTGCTCGTCTCGGCCCCGTAAGAACGGGGCGAGGGAGCACACCTCCGTGGCCGCGACAACTCAACCTAATCCATCACGTACTGGACGACCGGTTCCATGTAACCAATCGGTTGAAACTCCCCGGACCACATCCTGAGGAGCCCGGCGACGCGTAGCGAAGCCGGGCGTCTCGAAGGATGGCGGCTTGCACGGCCGTCGCCATCCTTCGAGACGCATCGCTTGCGCGGCGCTCCTCGGGACGAGGTTCGGGGAGGATGCCGATATAATCGAACCAGGGAAACGCTGCCCTACTCCAGGCCGGCGCGGCGCAGGCCTTCCAGGAAGTGTTCACGCTCGTCTTTTCTGAACGGAAGCTGGCGCGCCATCCAGGTCACGGAGATGTTGGGCTGGACGCGGCGCAGCTCCTGCAGCATCGCCGTGGCGAGATCCATATCACCCGCCATCGCGGCGGCCGCAGTGATGACGCGGTAGGCGCCGGGGAAGTCGTTGCGCTGACGAATGCTCTCTCGCGACAGCCGGATCGCCTCCTTGTAATCGCGTTCGACGTATGAGGCATAGGCCGCAACGCCATTATAAATCGCGGCGGACGGATCGCGCGGGCTCAGCCGCAGCGCGCGGCGGGCGGCTTCGGCGCCTTCGCGCCAGCGCCCGGTCCACGACAGCATCAAGCCATAATAGCCCTGCGCCAGCGCAAAGTTCGGATTGAGGCGCAGCGCCTGCTCGAACGCCGCGAGCGCGTCCTCGAGACGGCCGCGGTAGCCATTGGCGCAGGCGAGCGCGAGATGCGCCCAGGGATCCTCGCTGTCGGCCTGCAGCGCCGCCAATGCGGCGCGTTCGGCCCCCGGCCTGACGGCTTCCGCATCCTCCCAACCCATGCGCGCACCGAACGTATGGCTGACCGCAAGCAAAGCGAGCGCCTGGGCGTAATTCGGATCGATGGCGATGGCCTGTTCGAGCAGACCCTGGGCGGCAAAATTGTCTTCGCGGGTCACGCGCCAGTAATGCGACAGCGCCCGCATCACCAGCTCCCAGGCGTCGAGGCTCTCGGGCGCCTTGCGCCGGGCGCGAAAGTTCTCCGCCGCGTAGAGCTGCGGCTCGATGGTGGCAACGATTGCTTCGGTAATTTCGTCCTGCACCGCAAACACATCGGCGAGGTCGCGATCGTAACGCTCCGCCCAGAGATGACTGCCGGTCGTCACGTCGTTGAGCTGAGCCGTGATGCGCACGCGGCCGCCCTCCTTGCGCACGCTGCCTTCGACGACATAGCCGACACCGAGATCCTCGGCGATCTGCTTGATGTGGACGGATCTGCCCTTGTAGGTGAAAGAGGAGTTGCGGGCGATCACGAAGAACCAGCGCAGCTTGGACAGCGCCGTGATGATGTCCTCGCTGATGCCGTCGGAAAAATACTCCTGCTCGACCTCGCCGCTCATGTTGACGAAGGGAAGCACGGCGATCGCGGGCCGGTCGGGTGGCGCCACCACCGGGCGTGCAGGCTCGGTTGCGCCATTCGACGGCATATCGGCGGCGCGCGTCGATTCGTCGGCCGCCGGCCGAAACTCTACTTCGCCGACGAACCGGACGCCCTTGCGCGCGATGGTGCGGATCAGTTTCTGCGCCTCGCCGCTGTCGCCGAGCGCCTTGCGCGCAGCGTTGATGCGGCTGGCAAGCGTGGAGTCCGCCACGGTACGGCCGCCCCAGACCGAGGCGAAGAGGTCGTGCTTGCTGACGACCCGTTCGCGGTTTTCGACGAGAAAGGTGAGCAGATCGAAAACCTGCGGCTCGAGCGCAATCTGCGAGCCGCCGCGGCGCAGCTCGCGCCGGTCGGTATCAAGCGTGTGGCCAGAGAAACGAAATTGCACGCGCCTACTCCGAACGGGGGACGCCACCTCAACAAAAAATCAAGTACATCTACGACGAAAATAAAGCGCAGCGCAAAGTCTTTCACCCCGGCGCGTTGTATCTCCTCCACGGCTCTCAATCTCGTTGCGAGCCGTCGCGGGGAGCGCGAAGGCGCGACCGTCTGTATTCACGGACTCGGTTCCACCGGAGCCGCGCTTTTTTTCAGAGCCAATCCAGGAGAACTAAATTGATTTTTAATTTGTGGACCGGGAGCCTGGCTCTCTTGTCGCTGTTTGCGGTTGGAACCGCCGCTGCCGCGGACGGTCATGGGAACCCACTGGCGGAACACGTGCGCGCGGCCAATGACCGGTTCAAGGACGTATCGGTCGCCCTTTCCGAGGGCTATGCGCCGATCCCCTGCGCCAGCGGCCTCGATGGCGGCGCGATGGGCGTGCACTACGTCAACGCCAAGCTGATCGGCGACGCCGTCGATATCAAGCAACCGCAAGCCGTCATGTATGAGCCTGCGCCCGACGGCAAGATGCAGCTGGTTGCGGTCGAATACATCACGTCGAAGGGACCGGCCTCGCTGGAGGGTCAGCTGTTCAATTTCAATGGCGCCCCCAATCGCTACGGCCTGGGTCCGTTCTACGAGCTGCACGTCTGGGCCTGGAAACCGAACCCGCACGGCGCCTTCGCCGACATGAACCCGAATGTCAGCTGCGAGCACGCGTCGATGCAGTAGCCGATCATCGACCAAGCGCAAGCCGTCTGGCTGCGATGTCGCTCGCCGTCCGCCACGAACTCTGTGCGCAACCACTCACCCGACAACATCTGGCGCTCGCACGCGGACGATGGTCCATGCCCGCGGCGCCGACCACAGGCACGCCAGAGATGCAGAAACAGCTCGTCGACAGCGACAAGTTCCGGCTCGGCGCTGCCGCGGATCCCGGCCCGGTGAGCATGATCATCATCGCAATTCTTGGCCTTGGGTTCCTGATTACGGAAGGCACGGTGCTGTCGGCGCAGGGCATTCAGGGGATCGCGGTTGCCCTGATCGCCGTCTTTGCGGCTTCCACCATCTCCAGCATCGCCGGCTTCGCGTTCTCGGCGCTGTGCGGCGCCATGCTGTTTCACCTGATGGAGAGCCCGGTCTATGCCGTCGATGTCATGATCGTCTGCAGCATCGCGATTCAGATGCTCAGCGTCGCCACGCTCTGGCGTTCGATCGATTGGCGCAGCCTGGGAATCTTCCTGGTGGGCGGCTTTCTCGGCGTGCCCGCCGGGGTCTACCTGCTGCTGCATCTTCCGACCGCGATCTACCGCGATGTCATCGGCAGCCTGCTCATTGTCTATGGCAGCTATCTTCTGCTGCGTTGGCCGGTTCGGTCGCTGCCGGCAGGACCGCAATGGGACGTCTGCGCTGGCTTTCTGGGCGGCATCACCGGCGGGCTCGCCGGGTTTCCCGGCGCCTTCGTCACCATCTGGTGCGGCCTGAAGGGATGGGACAAGGCGCATCAGCGCGGCGTGTATCAACCGTTCATCCTCAGCATGCAGCCGGTCACGCTGATCGCCATTCACCTGATGCGGCCGCCAGCCTCGACATCAGCACAACTGGACTGGAAGACGCTGGCTTTCGTTCCGGCCGCGCTGCTCGGCGCATGGTTCGGGCTGCGCATCTTCAAGCGGCTCTCGGATCGACAGTTCGAGCTCGTCGTCAACGCGCTGCTGATCCTGTCCGGCATCGGGCTCATGCTGTGAAACGTCACCGCAACCATCCGACAACCGTCCAACCGCCTTCTTCATACCGTCCGCGACGGTTGGTCGACCACTCCAATCCGAGGAGACCGAGAATGACAACGTCGTGGTCCCGCCGCAGCTTCGTGATTTCGGCAGCGGCAACGATGGCAGCACCAGCCCTTCGCATCGGACGAGCAAAAGCCGAGGCTCCGTTGCTGCTGCGTTGCTCGCTGGAAACCGCGCCATCCCACACCCGCAACGCGGTCATCCGCGATTATCTCGGGAAGATCGAAACTGCCGCGGGCGGAAGGATCAAGACCCAGCTGTTCGAGAGCGGGCAGCTCTTCCCCGACCTGCTGGTTGGCAAGGCGTTGCTGCAGGGACAGATCGAGATGGCGGCGCCGGGAAGCTGGTCCCTGACCGGCATCGTCCCCGATGCGGATTTCTTTCAACTGCCCGTGCTTTACGGACGCCCGATCGAGATGGTGCACCGTGCCATCGACGGCGCGCCGGGGCAGTTGCTCGCCAAGCAGATCGAACAGCGGCTGAGCGCGCGCGTCATCGGGCCGTGGCTCGATCTCGGATTTTTCAACTGGTACAGCACCAGCAAGCCGCTAAAATCCTACGGCGATCTCAAGGGCATGAAGATCCGCAACAACGGCGGCGCCGGGCAGGCGTGGCGGACCCAGTTCATGGGCGCGATCCCGAACACCACGCCGTTGCCGAACGTGGCGCTCGGACTGTCGCAAGGCACGTTCGACGGGCTGATCACGACCCACGAGACGGTGGCGAGCGGACAATTCTGGGAATCGGGCATCCGCCATGCCCTGGAAGACCATCAATTCATCGGTGAATACATTCCGATCGTCAGCGTCGCCTTCTGGCAGAAATTGGCTCCCGAGTTGCAGCAGGCTTTCATCGATCTCTGGCGCGAGAACATCGCGACCTATCGGGCCGGCATGGCGGCGGCGCAATCTCGTGCGCACGAACTGGTGCAGGCGCACGGCATCGAGATCGTGGTGCCGCCGCCGGAGACGCTGGCGGCGACACGGCAGGCCATGATGGCCAATCAGGACCAGGTGGCTTCGCTGTCGAGGATCTCGCCCGAAATGGTCGCCGCGGTTTCGGCCAGCCTTGCCAGCGCCGATTGAAGATCGCAAAGGATGCTTTGACGATGAAGCTTTGGGATCGCGTCGAGCAGGCGCTGGTCGGTGGGCTCGGGTTGGCCGCGCTCGGCTTTGCCCTGTGGCAGATCGTGTCGCGCTACTTCCTGCCGCAGGATTCGATCAGCTATGCCGAGGAGGTCATCGTCTATCTGGTGATCTGGGCCATCATGATCGTGTCCAGTCAATTGGTCCGCAGCGATGGCCATGTCAGACCCGATCTTGTTCTCAACGTCGTGCCGCCCGGCGTGGCGCGATGGCTGGAGGTCTTCAACTGCGTCGCGGCCATCGTATTTTGCAGCGCGTTGATCTGGTACGGCCGTCAAATCGTCGAAACCGCGTTGCTGATCGACGAGCGCAGCGCCTCGGACCTGCGGTTTCCGATGTGGATCTATTATTCGGCGCTGCCGGCCGGCGGCCTCCTGATGCTGATCCGTTATGTCATCAGGCTGGCCGGACTCGTCGCGAAGTCGGGCGGGAACGCGATGGCGCGGCGGCGTCCGGGCGCCCATGAGCTTCCTGGCCTCGACTGAGCGACGGCATGACAACTTTCCTCGCGCTGTTTGTCGCACTGCTTGGCACGGGAATGCCGGTCTTTCTGCTGCTGGGGCTCTGCGCCGGTGTGATGTTCGTGGCATCCGGCCAGCCGCTGGTGGGTGCCGCACAGCTCGTCCTCAACGAGCTCAACTCGCCGACCTTGATGGCGTTGCCGCTGTTCGTGATGGCGGCGACGTTCATGCGGTTCGGCGGCATCGCCAAGGCGCTGGTGGATCTGGCCGCGGCCTGGCTCGGTGGACTTCCCGGATCGCTCGGGCTCGTCACCGTCGTCGCCTGCACGCTGTTTGCGGCGATCTGCGGCTCGAGCGTCGCCACTGCGCTGGCGATGGGGACAATTCTGATCCCGGCGATGCTCGAGCGTGGATATCCGCGATCGTTCGTCTTGGGGGTCGTCGGCGCTTCGGGAACGATCGGCATCGTCATTCCGCCGAGCCTGCCGCTGATCCTCTATGGCATCGTGGCCGAGCAGTCGGTGCCGCGATTGTTCCTGGCCGGCATTGTCCCCGGCCTGCTGCAGGCCGCAGCGTTCTTCGCCTGGGTGCTGTGGGACGCCCGCCGCCGCAAGTTTCCGGTCGAGCCGGTGCTGCCGCTCCGCGAGCGGATGCGCGTGACCTTGGCGGCCGCGCCGGCGATGCTGGTGCCATCAGTCGTCATGGTGGGCATCTACGGCGGCTTCGTCACGGTGACCGAGGCCGCGGCACTCTCGGCGGTCGTCGCGCTCTGCGTTTCCCTGCTGTTCTACCGCGGGTTCCACTGGACGGACACGCTGAACGTGGTCGCGATTGGGCTACGCAGCGCCGCCAGCATCATGCTGATCATCGCGACCGCGCTTGCCGTCGGTCATTGGCTGACGCAATCGGGAGCTCCGGCTCGCCTGGTCGCGTTCCTGCTCAGCCATCACTTCCCGACCTGGCAGTTCATGCTGGCAATCAACGCGCTGCTTCTGGTGCTCGGCTGTTTCCTGGAAGTGACCGCGACCCTGCTGCTGGTGCTGCCGATCCTGGCGCCCGCGCTCGGCCCGATGGGCGTCGATCCCGTCCACTTTTCGATCATCTTCACCCACAACATGGAGATCGGGCTCGTCCACCCGCCGGTCGGGCTCAACCTGTTCGTGCTGTCGTCGATCGCGGTGGCGCCGATGAGCGAGGCGGTCAGGGGAATCCTGCCATTTCTGGTCATATTGTTGATCGTGTTGGGCATCATCATCTACGTGCCCGCCGTTACGCTGTGGCTTCCCGACGCGATCTTCGGGAGATGATTGTCACGGCGAAGAACGGTCGCTACGCAATTCGACGCAGTCGATGCCGGACGATGGACGTCCGGTTCCGGCACGCTTGCAGGCGTGCCAACAGAAGGAGGAGCCTATGCCTAGTATTCGATTGGCCTTGTTGTTTGCACTGCTCGGATTCTTGCCGGTTGCGGCGAACAGCCAGCCTGCAGCAGCGGGGGCCGAGTGGATCGGCGCGCTGCGCCAGGGCGGCTACGTGATCGTCTTTCGTCATGCGCCTTTTACAGTTCAGCCCGTCAACGATCTCGACAAGATGCGGAAAGCCGGCGGTGAAAAGCAGCTCAGTCCCCAGGGTCGCACGCTGGCAAAGTCGATTGGCGAATCGATGCACAAGCTCGGGATTCCGGTAGGACAAGTGGTCACCAGTTCGCTGCAGCGCGCGGTCGACACCGGGACCCTGCTGGGCTTCGGCGAGGTGACGCGGTCGCCCGACGTGAGCGAAGCCGACGCCGCAGCGACGCCCGCCGACAACAATCGACGCGCGGAGGCCTTTCGCAAGCTTGTGAGCGTCGCGCCGCCGGCCGGCAGCAACGTCGTGATCGTGACGCACAAGCCGAACATCGTCGATGCTTTCGGCAAGGACTGGGACGACGTCCACGAATGCGACGCATCGGTGTTCAAGGCGGACGGCAATGGCGGTTACAAGTTGATCGTCCGCATCCCGGCCGACGAGTGGGGCAAGCTGGCTCAGGCGACCAATTGAGGCCGCCCGCGCAGACAGCCGATGTGACGAGTCCGCGCCTTGCGGCCGGACTCGTCGTCACGCCCTCACGACATGCCCCGTGAATTGCGGGAGTGCGTCGGTGATTTCGAACCACGGCGCCTTGGAGCCGACGAAGATGTGCGCGGTGGGGCGGATCGAGGGGGCGTCGAGCAGCGTTCCCATGGCGACATGGACGTAGGCGCCGTCGCGCACCACGGAATAGAGCAATGAGCCACAGCGCCGACAGTGCGCATCGTGGGCGCTGGCGCCGCCGTGGATCAAAAGATCGTCATCGCCAGTGCCGAGGCTGAGCTTGTCGCGCGCAATGCCGGCGAACGGCTTGAAGGCGGAACCGGTGGTCCGCCGGCAATTCGAGCAATGGCAATTGAGGGCATAGGCAAACGCGTCGGCAACGGTGTAGCGGACCGCGCCGCAGAGGCATGCGCCGGAAAGCACCCTGACCTTCGAATTGTCCAACCCAGTCACCAACACCTCCGGCCTGCGAATGTTGCGCTTTGATCCATCGCGCAATTGACATGTCGGCGGCTTTGAAAAGCCGATCTGAAATCACAACAACGCATCGATGCCAGGTTGCGCCGGCTTGCGCTCTCTATCTGGTTGTGATGAACTCATCTGCAACTTTTCGCTCCGAGATTGAATGGAACCCGATCGCCGCATAGAGCCCGCGCCGGCGCTCCGGTATCGCCCCGACGTCGATGGCTTGCGCGCGATCGCGGTGATCGCAGTGGTCGTCTATCACGCCTTTCCGCGACTCGTACCGGGCGGCTTTATCGGTGTCGACGTCTTCTTTGTCATCTCCGGATATCTGATCACGCAGATCATTGTTACCGACCTCGATCGGGGAACCTTCAGTTTCGCCGAATTCTATGCCCGCCGGGTGCGGCGGATCTTTCCGGCGCTGATCGTCGTCCTGCTCGTCACGCTCGCCGCCGGCATCGCCATCCTGCTGCCGGACGAACTGACCTCGCTGGCGAGAAATGCCATCGCCGGCGCGTTGTCCAGCTCCAACCTGATGCTGCTGTCGGAGGTCGGCTATTTCGATCTTGATGCCCATGCCAAGCCGCTGCTGCACCTGTGGTCGCTCGGCATCGAGGAACAGTTCTATCTCGCCTGGCCGCTCGCGCTGTGGGCCTGCCCACGGCGCTGGCGTCTCGGACTCGTCGGCGGCATCATCATCCTGTCGTTCGGCCTCAACGTCGCGCTGGTGAAGACCCATGCCGCCGCGACGTTCTATCTGCCATTCACCCGCGCCTGGGAGCTGATGGCCGGCGCCGCCATCACCGGTGTGACGATCCCGAGCCAGAGGCTCCGCACCCTCGCCGCGGGAATCGGATTTTGCTTCGGCATCGCGTTCTTTCTCTTCGACGCACGAATGGCCTTTCCGGGATGGGCTGCGCTGGTGCCGGTGACCGGCACGGCGCTGACGATACTCGGCGAGGGCGCTCCCTTCAGCCGCCTCGTGCTGTCGCATCGCTGGACCGTCAGCCTCGGCCGCATCAGCTACCCGCTCTATCTCTGGCATTGGCCGCTGCTGGCGTTTGCGCAGCTCTATCTGCTGCGGCCGTTGACGCCGACCGAGACGATCATCGTGCTTTGCGCCGCCTTGAGTCTCGCCTGGATCACCTATCAATGGATCGAGCGACCGATCCGATTCAGACGGCACGGCGTTCCGGTCATGCCGTTGGCTGCGATGGCCGCCATTCCCGTCGTGGCACTGGCGGCACTGCTGTTTCCGCCGCAATTGCCGGCGGCGATCCAGCATCTCCTGATGCTGCCGCCGGTTGGCGCGGGCATGCGCATCCACGCCTGCATGCTGAATGATGACGACAAGGATTTCGCACCCGAGTGCATCGAGCACAAGCGGCCGCTGATCGCGATCTGGGGCGATTCGACGGCCGGCGCGCTGGTCCCGGGCTTTCAACGGCTGCAAGCGCAGCGCGACTTCGGTCTTGCGCAGCTGACCGTCAGCTCCTGCCCTCCGCTCCTGGTCAAGAGCTACAACGTCAGCGACAATTGCCTGACCAAGAACCGCGAGATCGTCCGCCGCCTGGACCAGGCAAGACCCGATATCGTCATCCTGCATGCGCTCTGGACCACCAACAGCGGCGAACTCCGACCCACGATCGACGCGTTGCGCGACCTCGGCGCCCGCGTCGTCATCCTCGGCTACGTTCCGGTGTGGCGCGGTGGCCTCCCCAACGCCGTTGCAGCCTACTACCGCCGGACCGGCGGCGTGATTCCGGAACGCTCGCATGTCTTCGCGGAAACGCCGCCGGAGGGCCCCGAATGGATGAGCCGGGTGGCGGCCGAGCTGGATACAGAATACGTCTCGATGCGCGAGATCCTGTGCAATTCCGACGGCTGTTTGACGCGGATCGGAAACGATCTCACGACCAGGGACTGGCTGCATCTCACCCCATCCGGGGCCGAATATGTCGCCATTGCGGTTGCAGGCCGGCTCGGCCTTTCGATCAATCCCCATACAGTCACGGCCGAGCCATCGCGCTGACGGCAACGGTTCACTGCAATCTGAAAGCCCGCGATGAAGACGATCGGCCCGCGACAACTATCTATTATGACCCACGACCTGTCGCGGGCTTGCCAATCCTGTGTTTCCGTCCAGAATCCAACGATGGCGCCAGCAAGGGAGAACCACCGTGAATCCTGACCGTTCCACCGTTGAGGCCGTCGTGCAGGGCTATTTCGACGCCCTGTACGAAGGTGATGCCGACAAGCTCGCAGCCATCTTCCACCCCTCCGCCGATTTGCGCTCGCTGGAAAAGGGCGAGCTCAAGGTGCTGACCGTGCCCAACTGGGTGGAGTGGGTGAAGAAGCGGCCCTCGGCCAAGGCCGAAGGCAAGCCGCGCGAGGATTTCATCGTCACCATCGATCGCTCGGATGAATCGACCGCCTTCATCAAGGTGCGCTGCCAGTTGCCGCCGCGCTATTTCACCGACTATCTGGTGGCGATGAAGTTGAAGGACGGCTGGCAGATCGTGTCGAAATCCTACCGCTACGACTTGCGGGAGTAGAGTGCCTTCGCGCCGTCCCTGCTAGGCCCGCGCGCCGGCCGCGGACGCTTCGCCCGCGCCGTGCCTGCGGAGATTGCCAAGCATCACCCGCAGCGCGGTCGCCGGATGCAGCAGGACTTGCGGCGGCGCCTCGAGATTGGCGACCCGCAGGAAGGCGCTGGCAAGCCGGCCATCATGCTGCGCGGCCAGATGCAGCTTGCCAATGTACCAGTTGATGAACTTCACCTTGGCCGGGCGCGGGCCTTTCACCAGGGGATGCCTGAGATCGTTGCCGACCGCGATACCCAGGGCGTATCGATGACGGCGGCGGCGGCATTGAAGAAGCGCCGCGCCAGACCCGCAGTACCGGCGCGCACGGCGTCGCGCAGCAGTACCGCCTCCTGCGCCGCCACCGTGATGCCCTGGCCGTAGACCGGATTGAAGCTGCAGATGGCGTCGCCGAACACCAGATAATTGTTCGGAAAACGCGCAAGACGCTCGTAACGCCGACGCAGATTGGCAGGGTAGCGGTAGGTCCTGAAATCGCTGAGCGGCTCGGCTCGGGCGACGATGTCGTGGATCTCCTGGGTCGGAAACGATCCGGTATAGGCGGCAAACATCTGCGCGTTGTCGGGCGCGACATCGCCAAAATAGCCGCCGACGGAGACGATCCAGCAATCCTCGCTCTGGAACAGGATCACGCCGTTGCGCCAGTTCGGTTCGGAGCCGGCGACCACCACTGCGATCTTGCCGCCGAGATCGGTCGGCCGCCGGCGATAGAGCCGCGTGGTGTAGCCGAGCCCGATCTCGATCCGCTCTTCCGCAGGACGCGCATAACCGAGGCCGTCGAGCCAGGCCGGGCTTTGCGATCCGCGTCCCGACGCATCGACGACGAGATCCGCCGTGATAACCTGCTCTGCACCATTGTCGATCCTGACGCGAACGCCGGTAATGGTCGAGCCGTCGGCGGACGCAGCACAGCCCTGCACCGCGCAATTCTCGATCGCGCGGACATTCGGCAAGGCCAGCAACCGGCGTCGTACATGGCCTTCGAGCACCGGCCGCGAGGCCAACAGCCCGACCAGGTCGCTCGGCGCGAGCTTCAGCGCAACGCCGTGCCCGAACCATGCGACGTCCTTGGCGATGTCGCCCCTGATCCCGCCGTCGGCGACGACCTCGTCGGTCCAGCCGGGAAAGAACGCTTCGATCACGTTGCGCCCGCGCGCCAGCAGGCCGTGCGCGTGGTCGCCCTGCGGCACGCCCTTGCGCGACACATCCGCGCCTGGAAATGCGTCGCGCTCCAGCAGCGTGACGGTCTCGAAATCCTCAGCCAGCGCCCGGGCTGCCAACAGGCCGCCCATGCTGGCGCCGATGACAATGGCATGGTCTCCAATCCGCTTCATGAAAAACGCTCCTTGAAAATGGTCATGGCCCTGCCCTTGCGCAGGGTTCCAATTGTTACGGGCGTCGCCGCAGCCGGTTTTGCCGAACGGCGCGACCCGCAATCACAAATATGTCACGTCAAGTTTTGAAACCCGATGGAGTGCCCATAGTCCGAAGTTGCGCTCCGTTGCAACCTCGTGCTTCACAAAACTCCGGTAAAATCTTTCCCCCGCAAACCTGCAGTTCGCGGGACCTGGACTTCGAAGCGGCGGCGCGTGCCGGCGGGGCCGTTTCGCCGGATTGACGTCGCGGCCGTTTCCGGGCGAATTGCCGCATCATGGAAAGCCAATTTCAGATCTTCCTGATCCTGCTCGCGGTGCTCGCGGGCACCGCGTTCCTGGCACGGCGGCTCAACATGGCGCCAGCGATCCTGCTGCTGCTCGCGGGTGTCGCGCTGGCCTTCATGCCGGGCATGCCGGCGCTGGAGCTGCCGCCCGAGCTGGTGCTGCTCGTGGTGCTGCCGCCGCTGATCTATTCGGCAGCCGTCGCCATGAGCTGGCGCGAGTTCAAATGGAATTTGCGCCCCATCATCCTGCTCGCGGTCGGCTGCGTGATCTTCACGGCGTTCGCGGTTGCTGGCGCCGTGCATTATCTGATCGGCCTGCCCTGGAGCATCGGCTTCCTGTTGGGAGCCATCGTCGCGCCGCCGGACGTGGTGGCGCCGCTTGCGATCGCCCGCAGGCTTGGCCTGCCGCGCCGCATCCTCGTCGTGCTCGAGGGCGAGGGCCTGGCCAACGATGCCACCGCGCTGATCCTCTACCGCTTCGCTGTCGCAGCGATCCTGACCGGCGCGTTTTCGCTGCCGCAGGCCGCGAGCGAGTTTGCGGCGATCGTCGTCTGCGAGCTGCTGTTCGGCGTCGCGGTCGCCTGGTTCTCCCTCCGCCTGCGCCATCGCGTGCGCGACCCGCAGATCGAGATCACACTGTCTCTGATCACGCCCTACGTCGCCTATTGGGTGCCCGAACATTTCGGCGGCTCCGGCGTGATCGCCACCGTGGCCTGCGGGCTCTACACCAGCTGGAACGGGCCGCTATGGATCTCCGCGGCGACCCGCCTGCAGGGCATCTTCTTCTGGGACCTCGTGATCTACCTGATCGAGGGCACCCTGTTCCTGCTTACGGGATTCCAGATGCGGCTGTTGCTGGAGAAATCGAAGGCGTTTCCGCTCCATGACATCCTGTTTACGACCGGGCTCGTGATCGTGATCATCGTCGTCGCCCGCTTCGCCTGGGTTTTTCCCGCGACCTATCTGCCGCGCATCATCAGCCGGCGTCTGCGTCAACGCGACCCGTCGCCGCCATGGCAGTGGGTCTTCATCCTCGCGTTCACCGGCGTGCGCGGCGCGGTCTCGCTGGCGGCGGCGCTGGCGCTGCCACTGGCGCTGCCCGGCGGCGAGGACTTTCCGGATCGCGACATGATCCTGCTGGCGTCGTTCGGCGTCATCTTCATCACGCTGGTGGGCCTCGGCTTGACCTTGCCGCAGGTGGTCCGGTGGCTCGGCATCGCGCGGGACGGCCGTGCCGAGCACGCAGCCGAGCACGAGGCCGAAATCGCGGCGCGGCGCGAGGCGCTGGACGCGGCCTTGCGCTCGCTCGACACGATGACCGACGACCGCGAACTGTCCGATGAGGTGGTCGCGCTGCTGCGCGCGCGGCACGACGTTCGTATCAGCCAGCTGCCTGGCGCGCTCGATCCCGACCGGCACGACGCCTCGGCACTGGGCACAGAGCTGACGCGGGAGCTGATCGCGGTGGAGCGCAAGTTCATTCACGCGATGCTGCGCGACGGCAAGATCACCGACGAAATCCGCCGCCGCATCGAGCGCGACCTCGATCTCGAGGAGGCAAGTCTGGCCAACCGCGAGTACAGCAGGGGGCCGCTGTGACAGTGGCGAAACTGATTTAATCAGATGCGAACAGGTCCCCAATCTGCTAGTTATACCAACGGCCTCGGCTCATGACTCGTCATGCCCGCCCTTGTCGCGGGCATCCACGTCTTGATTTTCCGATGCGGCAAAGACGTGGATGGGTCATCGCCAACGGGCCGTTGGTAGTAGGTTGCATGACACGACAAGGACTGGAAATCTTGCTGGAGCGCGTCTCAACCTGGCCTGAGGAGGCTCAGGAAGAGTTCGTTCGGTCGATCGCGACTATCGAAAATAAGCATTTTGGCCCGTATCGGTTGAGCGAAGACGAGCGAAATGCGGTGCGGCGCGGGTTGGCGGAAATGCGCGAGCGCAAGCTTGCGAGCGACGATGCCGTCGCCGCGGTATTTAATCGCTATCGCTGATGAGGGTTCGCTGGTCCGAGACCGCGCTGAACGAAATCGATGACATCTTCTGGTATATTTCCGAACACAACCGGTCCGCCGCTGCTGCAGTGACGAAGCGGATCGAGGAGCTCGTGGCCCTGCTCGCTGAATTTCCGCAGATGGGACATCTCACTGATGAGGCGCAGGTCAGGGTCCTCTCAGTCGTGCGCTACCCATTCTTGATTTTCTACGCCATCGACGCGGAGGCCGACGAGGTCGTTATGCTGCACGTCCGGCATGCGGCGCAAGATCGGCCTCAGTTCTGATTGCGGAGCCCCCTACTCCGCCGCCGCGATCCGTGGCCGCCCGACGAAGCCCGCGACATCGCCGAAACGCTCCAGCATCACCGTGGGCAGGTCCTTGGACTTGTGCGTTACGTAGGCGCCGGAACGCACCGCGTAGCGCTCCTGATGCTTGAGCTGCGCGGGCGCCACCCCCTTTTCCAGCGCGCGCGCCGCATCCATCACCAGCTTCCTGAAATGCATGATGCCGAGATCGGTGGGCCCGAGGTGCTCGCGGGTGCGGTCGGCGATCGGACCCTGGCTGTCCTGCACGGCGGCATCCTGCTCGGACACGCCCTTGATGCCGGTGTAGCTTTTGGTCTTCTGCAGCTTGCGGTCGATCAGATAGTCGTTGCGCTTGTTGCGCAGCGGCACGTAATTGTCGTCGACCTCCGATATCACCCCGTTGCCGCGGTCATAGCCGTCGCGCTCGGCTTGCGTCAGCGCCCGCTCCGGATTCCAGGCATAGGTATAGATCCAGCAATTGGTGTCGGTGACCGGCACGAAGCTCTGGCCGAAGATGTTCTCGCCCGGCATTGCGCTCGGCGCATAGGCGTGCACCGGCATCAGGAACTGGGCGATGCGCCAGTAGATGTCGTCGCCGTCGGTCAACCGTCCGCCCGCGATGGTGAGCCCCGCGGCGTGCGGCTGGATCTTGATGACCGGACGCGGGTCTTGCGCGATCCAGCGCATGTGGTCGGTCGACATCCGCGCCAGGGGATTGATGAAATGCTTCTTGATGTCGAGGATCTCGTCCTCTTCCTTGTCGAAGGCGAGATGCGCGAAGGTGAAATGCGCGGTGTCGATGGAGCCTTCGAGCGCCTGCACCCAGTTGCAGTCCTGCCATTTCTTCGAGACATAGCGGTGCGAGGACGGCACCAGCGCCATTTCCAGTGCCGGCAATTCCGGAACCTCGCCCGCAGGCCCCATATAGGCCCAGACCATGTCGCCCCATTCGCGCACCGGATAGGACTTGATGCGGATCAGGTCCTTGGCATTGAGGTCGGGATAGGAGGTCGGCATGTCGACGCAGCGGCCGTCGGTGTCGAATTTCCAGCCATGATAGACACAGCGGATGCCGCATTCCTCATTGCGGCCGAGCCAGAGATTGGCGCCGCGATGCGGACAATATTGGTCGATGATTCCGACCACGCCCCTGCTGTCGCGGAAGGCGAGCATCTCCTCGCCCATGATCGTGATCTTCTTCGGCGGGCAATCCGGTTCCGGCAGCTCTTCCGACAACAGCACCGGCAGCCAGAACCGGCGCAGGAACTCGCCCATACCGGTTCCCGGACCGCTCTCGGTCAGGAACTTGTTGTCCTCCGCACGGAGCATCGCCGACCTCCTCCGAGGCTAGAGCGCGATGAGTGTGAGCCGGTCGCGTGCGCGCTCTAATCTCTGTTCGAGCATAATGTCCGCGCAAACGCGACGCGTTTGTCAGCTCGGGACAACCAGTTCCGCCCCGTGATCCAAGTGCGGGGCAGGCTTTTTCCGGATCATGCTCTGGATCAACTTGGCGCAGGCGGAAGAGCCCGTCAACGCGCCCTGCCCGTTCCACCGGCCGTTTCTCCGTCACTGTGACCCGCGCGCCAGCGTGGGAACGGTGGGCTACGGCTTCGCTAACCCACCCTACGCTTTCACACCGGCCGCTCGCCCTTCACCGTCACCCGCGTGCCCGATCGGGTGTGCGGCCAGTAATCCCACATCGCACGGTGCTGGGCGCAGCGGTTGTCCCAGAACGCGATCGCGTTCGCGCTCCAGCGGAAGCGGCACTGGAACAGCGGGTTCTCCGCATGCTGGTAGAGATAGGCGAGGACAGCGTCGCTCTCGTCGCGGGGAATGCCGATGATGTGACGGGTAAAACCGCGGTTGACGTAAAGCGCCTTCTTGCCCGTCACCGGATGGGTACGCACTACCGGATGCTCGGCGCGCGGATAAGACGGCTTGTCGGCGACGCCGAAATTGGCATACAGCCCGCGATAGACGGAAGCGCCGTCATGCAGCGCGGTGAGCCCATCGAGATAGGCCTTCATCCGCTCCGACAGCGCCTCATAGGCAGCATACATGCTGGCGAACAGCGTGTCGCCGCCATGCGGCGGGCACTGCCTGATGTGGAGGATCGAGCCCATCGGCGGCTCGAGATCGCAGGACACGTCGGAATGCCAGCCCTCGCCGTTGGCGCGCGGGGAGTCCTTGTCGGCATGGATCTTCATCAGCGCAGGATCGTCGCCCTCGTGCGGCGCTGCGGGGTGAATGTGCAAGTCGCCGAAGCGGCGGCCGAAGGCGAGATGCTGCTCCGGCGTGACGTGCTGGTCGCGGAAGAAGATGACGAGGTTTTCGGCCAGCGCACGATGGATCTCGTCCATCTGGCGGTTGGGCCGCGCATCGTCCGAGACGAGCCTGCCGATATCGACGCCGGAAATCTCGGCGCCGATGATCGGGGTCAGCTTGTCGACGCCGATGGTCTCATAGGGCGCGGCTTCGTCGGCGATGTGCCGATAACGCGGTCCCCCCTTGCCGGCGAGCGAAGACATGGACGGTCTCCCGATCATTCTTGATTGGGATCATGGTAGCGCACGTCAAGCGAAGCGCAATGCGGCCGCCAATTCAAATTTCGTCGTTCCGGCGAAGGCCGGGACCCTTATCCACCGATGGATTGGGTTCTATCAGGCTGGGGCCACAGCTAAGCACAACCACGCAACCCTGTGGTTATGGGCCCCCGCCTTCGCGGGGGCGACGCGTGGAGGGCGTATCGGCTACTCCGCCGCCGTCTCCGCCGGCGCCTTCGCGCCCACGCCATAGCGCTGGTCGATATAGTCGATCACCAGCGCCTTGAAGTCTGACGCGATCGAGGGGCCGCGCAGGGTGCGGAACTTCTTGCCGTCGACGAACACCGGTGCGGCCGGCGTTTCGCCGGTGCCGGGCAGCGAGATGCCGATATTGGCATGCTTGGATTCGCCGGGGCCGTTGACGATGCAGCCCATCACCGCGACGTTGAGGGACTCCACGCCCGGATACCTGGTCTTCCATGCCGGCATCTCGTCGCGGATGAAATCCTGGATCGAGCGCGCCAGCTCCTGGAAGGTGGTCGAGGTGGTGCGGCCGCAGCCCGGGCAGGCCGCGACCAGCGGCACGAAGGTGCGGAAGCCCATGGTCTGCAGCAGTTCCTGCGCGACCTGGACCTCGAGGGTGCGGTCGCCGCCGGGCTCGGGCGTCAGCGAAATGCGGATGGTATCGCCGATGCCCTCCTGCAAGAGGATGCCGAGCGCCGCGGAGGAGGCGACGATGCCCTTCGATCCCATGCCGGCTTCGGTGAGGCCGAGATGGATGGCATAATCGGAGCGCGACACCAATTCCTGATAGACCGCGATCAGATCCTGCACCGCGGACACTTTCGCCGACAGGATGATGCGGTTCTTGGGCATGCCGAGCTCTTCGGCGCGCGCCGCCGACAATAGCGCCGACTGCACCATGGCCTCACGCGTGACCGCGCGGGCATCGCGCGGATTGGCGGAGGCCGCGTTCTCTTCCATCAATTTGGTCAGCAGCTCCTGGTCGAGCGAGCCCCAATTGGCGCCGATTCGCACCGGCTTGGCGTTCTTGTTGGCGATCTCGATGATGTCGGCGAACTGGGTGTCGCGCTTGTTCTTGAAGCCGACATTGCCGGGATTGATGCGGTATTTGTCGAGCGCCTCGGCGCAGGCCGGATAGTCGGCGAGCAGCTTGTGGCCGATATAGTGGAAATCGCCGATCAGCGGCGTGGTGATGCCGCGCTTGCGCAAGCCGTCACGGATGTGCGGCACGGCGGCGGCCGCCTCTTCGCGGTCGACGGTGATGCGCACCAGCTCGGAGCCGGCGCGCGCAAGGGCTGCGACCTGCGCGATGGTGCCATCGACATCGGCGGTGTCGGTGTTGGTCATGGACTGCACCACGATCGGCGCGCCGCCGCCGACCGTGACGTTGCCGACCATGACCGGGGTGGTTTTGTGCCGCGGGCTGGGGCCGGCGACGTCGGACAGAAGGGGTATTTCGGGCTTGTTCATGGGCTTCGATTATCAGGTTTTGGTGACATTCAGCAACGGATCGGTTCGGATCGCAACTATGCTATTCGACCGATTAACCGGAAAAAACCCTGCGATTACAACAGAGCAGTCGTGCGGACGTCAAAGCCAGAGCGTCATGCACGAAGACATAGCTGGCCACGGCACCAAATAAAGAGGTGATGAGGGCAAATGCCGACAATTTGCGCGCCGTAAACTGCCGCGCTCCACCTTCAACGCAACAATTTGCTGTTAAGATACTGAGAAAGCGGATTTATTAGACTTGGCGGGTCGGTCGTGGATGAGCAGGCCGGCGAAACTGACCTGCACGACGGTTTTGATCTCATCCTCAGCCGGGACCGGACAACGGGATTTTTTTGGTCTTGGGCGCGCGCAGGGGGATGCCGCCTTTTCCTGCTTGATTGCAGGCCGCAACGACAATTTCGGGAGGACGACGACATGGCAGAGCACGACGGGCTCATCACCCCTGCGGAACTCGCCGGTATCCTCGGGGAGCCCGAGCTTCGACTGTTCGATTGTACCACCTATCTCGAATATCAGCCGGCAGGCAGCGACATTCCCTATATCGCGGTGCCTGGACGCCACACGTTTGAGGCGGCGCACATCCCGGGCGCGGATTTTCTCGATTTACAGGGCGAGTTCTCCGACCAGACGACGACGCTTCGCTTCATGATGCCGCAAGTTGCGCAGCTCGAGGCGGCGTTCGGCCGCCACGGGATCGGAACCAACAGCCGCGTCGTATTATACTCGATCGGCACAGCGATGTGGGCGACGCGATTCTGGTGGATGCTGAGATCGCTGGGTTTTGAGAACGTGTCGGTGCTGGACGGCGGCCTGGACCATTGGACGGCCGACGGCCGCCCTGTCGAGACTGGCCCCGCGAAAGGATATCCGCCGACGGCGTTCACCGCGAAACAGAGGTCAGGATATTTCGTCGGCAAGCATGACGTTCTCGCGGCAAGTCACGATCGCAACACCGTGGTGGTCAACGCGCTCAATCCGCAACTGCACCGGGGGCTGGAGCCGAGCCGCTACGGACGGCCCGGCCGCATTCCCGGCAGCGTCAATGTTTCCGCAGCAACCCTGACCGATCCGCTGACCAAGGCCTTCGTCCCGGCCGCGGACGCTGAAGCGAAATTTTCAGCCCAAGGCGTGACCCGGGACAAACGCGTGGTCGCCTATTGCGGCGGCGGCATCTCAGCGACGATCGACTTGTTCCTCCTGCATCGGCTCGGCTACGATAACCTCACCCTCTATGACGGCTCGATGGGCGAGTGGGCAACGGATGAATCGCTGCCGATCGAGACGGGTTGACCCATCGCGTGTTCGAGCGGGCACCTGATCACGTGAAGAAGAAGCTTTAAGACTAAGGTTTCGTTCACGCCGGTACGTTGGGATCCGGAACGACGTTCGGCCCGGTGATCGCGGGCCGGTTCACGAGATAGAGCCCCGCGATCACCAGCAACGCCGCCGCACCGAAGGCCGCCGTCAGCACGTCATGCATGATGACATAGCTGGCGGCGACGCCGAACAACGGGGTGATGAAGGTGAATGCCGATAGCTTGCTGGCCGAGTAGGTCTTCACCAGTGCAAACCACAGCGTGAAGGTGGTTCCGACCACCCAGAACGCCTGATAGGCCAACAGCGACAGCGACAAGACGTGAGGGACGTGGGTGATCCTTTCGCCGCTGATCCAGGCGGCGAAGATAAGGATCGGGATCGACAGCGCCACCTGGTAGCCCAAGCCCTTTTCTGCCGGCGCCTTGATCAGTGCGGTCGCCTTCACCAGCAGGGTCGTCGCCGCCCACAGCGCCCCGCCGCCGACGATCAGGAGATCGCCGAGCAGCACATTGGCATCGACATTGGCCTGCGGCACGCCGATCGCGAGCGCCACGCCGGCGAAGCATAGCGCCAGCCCGCCCCATTGCGAGGCGCGCAGCCGCTCGCCGAGAAACAGGGTGGACCCGAGCGCCACGAAGAACGGCGCAGTATAGAGGAACACCACCGCGCGCGAGGCCGAGGTCAGCAGCAGGCCGCGATAGATCAGCACGAATTCGATGCCGAAGATGACACCCGCGCTCACCCCGGGCCACAGCGTGCCGTCGCGCTCGAATAATCTGACGCCGCGCGCCCAGGCGATGATGAGCAGCACCGGCAGCGCCCCGACCGAACGGGTCAGCGCCTGCAGCATCGGCGGAACATCAGGCAGCGCGAGCTTGACCGCGATCTGGTTGAACGCCCAGGACAGGCACAACATCAGCATCAGCGCGACAGCGCCGGGCGACAGCGGACGCCCGGCGGAAGCGTTCAGTTGTTTGGAAGACATGTTTCCCCGGTGGGCGTTTGGGTGACGCCGCGTGTTGTTGTGTTCTCAGGCCGCCTTCTGGCAATGCGCGCAGGTGCCGGTGATCTCCACGACTGCGAGTTTCGGCGCAAAGCCCGAGGCGCGCGCGGCCGCGGCGAGGTCGCGCGCAACAGGTGCTGCGGCGATTTAGCCCACGGACCCGCAGCGGTCGCAGATCAGGAACGCCACCAGCGCCGCGGTGTCGTGATCATGCGCGCAGGCGAGGTAGGCGTTGCGGCTCTCGATCCGATGCACCAGCCCGTTCGCCATCAGGAAATCGAGCGCGCGATAGACCGTGATCGGCGCCGGCCGCGGCATTGCGCGGGCGAGTTCGTCGATCACCTCATAGGCGCCGAGCGGGCGATGGCTGGACAACAGCGCCTGCAACACCTGGCGACGAATCGGGGTCAGTCGCTGCGCCCGCTGCTGGCACACCGCTTCGGCATGGGTCATGGCATCCGCGGCACAGCGCCCGTGATCATGATCCGGTGCGGGGAACGTCGGCTTGGGTGAAATCATCGGAAAATTCTAGCATTCGTGTGGTTTCGGCACCAGTGCGCGAAAATCGTGGCCGGCATCGCCGTATCAGGCGTTCCAGCCATGTGCTTTCGGCGGGGCAGCCTTCCCGAAAGCCGGTCTCAAAAGATCATAAGCAAGCTTATTATATTCGTGGCTTACCTAATGGGGCAAAAGCAGATGCGCGGTTCCGTGGATATGAACTTTCTGTTCACGCTCGGCGAATTGCACCGGCTGGTGCGCGCCTATGCCGACAAGCAGGCGGCGCGCTACGGCATGACCCGCGCGCAATGGGCAGTGCTGGCCAAGGTGGAACGCAACGAGGGACTGAAACAGTCGGAGCTCGCCGAGCAGATGGATATGCAGCCGATCACATTGACGCGATTGATCGACAAGCTGTGCGACAATGGCTGGATCGAGCGGCGCGGCGACGACAGCGATCGCCGCGTCAACCGGCTGTATTTGCGCAAGGCGGCGCGGCCGCTGCTCGGCAAGCTCGCCGGCCTGCGCTCCGAGCTGACGGCGACCGCCCTCGACGGCATCAACCCGGCAGATGCGCACCGGCTCTTGTCGCAACTGGAATCAATCAAGGAAAACGTGCGCAACGCCATTGCCGACATGTCGGGCGAACAGGTGAAGAAAGAGCAGCACTATGGCTGATCCGGTCTTGAAATTTCCGCCCGAACCGAAGGCAAACCCGCCCGGGACGCCGCCTCAGAAGGATGGCGCAGAGCCGCGCCGACGCTTGATGGCCGGCCTGCGGCGCTACCGTCGCTTTCTCCTGCTGGTTGCGCTGCCGCTGGTGGCCGCAGTCGGCGGGCTCGCGTTCTATCTCAACGGCGGCCGTTACGTGAGCACTGACGACGCCTATGTCGGCGCGCAGAAAGTCCTGATCACGCCCGACATCTCCGGCAAGATCGACAAGGTCGTGGTGAAGGAGGGCCAGCCGGTCAGGGCAGGCGACGTGCTGTTCGAGATCGATCCGGTGCCGTTCCAGCTCGCGGCGGCGCAGGCCAAAGCGAGCCTCGCGCAGGCCAGGACGAACTATGACAATCTGGCCGCCAACATCAAGATCTACGGCCAGATGCTCGACCTTGCGCAGCAGGGCATGGACCTGAAGCAGCGCGACGTCGAGCGCAAGCAGACCTTGGTCAAGAACAATTTCGGCTCGCAGCTCGATCTCGACAATGCGTCGAACGCGCTGGTCACCGCCGGCGCGCAAGCCCAGTTCATCAAGCAGCAGCTCTCCAATGCGAAAACCCAGTTGCTCGGCAATCCCGATCTGCCGCTGGACGAGTTTCCGCCCTACGCCCAGGCCAAGGCGGCGCTCGACCAGGCCGAGCGCAACCTCGATCACACCGTGATGCGCGCGCCGATGGCGGGAATTGCCACCCAGGTCGATCAGATCCAGCTCGGCCGTTTCGTGGCGGCCGGCACGCCGGTGTTTTCCGTCATCGACGTGGCGAGCCCCTGGGTCGACGCCAATCCGAAGGAGAGCGACTTCACCTATGTTGCGGTGGGCCAGCCGGTCACGCTCGATGTCGACGCCTTCCCGAACCACCTCTTCAGGGGCACCGTCGGCTCGCTATCGCCCGGCACCGGCGCGCAGTTTGCGATCCTGCCGCCACAGAACGCCACCGGCAACTTCGTCAAGGTGGTGCAGCGGGTGCCGGTGCGGATCTACTTCGATCAGAACGACAAGTTCGTGGGCCGACTCAAGGCCGGCATGAGCGTCTATGCCACCATCGACACCGGCCATCGCCGCTCGCTTGCTGCCCTGCTCGGCTTGTCGCCGGCGGTGGCGAACCAGGACCAGGAGTAGCGTCAATGTCGCCCACGGCATTGCCCGCCACCATGGCGCCCGGCCTGCGCCGGAACATGGTGACGATCTGCGCCATGACCGCGACCATCATGCAGGCGCTCGACACCACGATCGCCAATGTCGCGCTGCCCTATATGCAGGGCACGCTGTCGGCCTCGCAGGACCAGATCAACTGGGTGCTGACCTCCTACATCGTCGCCGCCGCGATCATGACCGCGCCGGTGGGCTGGATCGCCAATCGCTTCGGACGCAAGCGCATCTTCATCCTGTGCTCGGGCGGCTTCACGATCGCCTCTGTCATGTGCGGGCTGGCGCAGGACATCAACCAGATGGTGTTGTTCCGCCTGCTGCAGGGCGTGTTCGGGGCTGCGCTGGTGCCGCTGTCGCAGGCCGTGATGCTGGATTCCTATACGCTGCAGGAGCGCGCCAAGGCGATGGCGATCTGGGGCATGGGCGTGATGATGGGCCCGATCATGGGCCCCTCGCTCGGCGCCTGGCTGACCGAGAGCTATTCCTGGCATTGGGTGTTCTTCGTCAACCTGCCGTTCGGCTTCGTCACCGTGCTCGGGCTGATCGTGTTCATGGACGAAACCAAGAAGGATCTCGACCTGCGCTTCGACTGGTTCGGGTTCATCGCGCTTGCGGTCGGCATCGGATCACTGCAGCTCGCGCTCGACCGCGGCGAACAGCTCGGCTGGCTCGAATCCAACGAGATCATCGCCGAGTTCATCGCCTCCGGCATCGGCTTCTACTATTTCTTCGCCCATTCGCTGACGACCACGCAGCCGTTCATCAAGTTTGCGATCTTCAAGGACAGAAACTTCATCGGCGGCTGCGTGTTCATGGCCGTGATGGGGCTGGTGCTGTTCTCGACCATGGCGTTGTCCTCGCCTTACCTGCAGAACGTGATCGGCTATCCCATCATCACCGCGGGCCTGTTGTTGGCAACCCGCGGCTGCGGCACCTTCGTGGCCATGATGCTGGTCGGCCGCCTGATGCGCTACTCCGAGGCGCGGACGCTGATCATCAGCGGATTGAGCCTCACCGCGCTGTCGCTGTTCTACATGACCGGGTGGACGGACCAGACCGGCGTGCCGGAGATCGTCACCGTCAGCATCGTCCAGGGTTTTGGCTTTGGTCTGGTGTTCGTGCCGCTCTCCACGGTGGCCTTCATGACGCTGCCGATGCAGCTGCGCACCGACGGCACCTCGATGCTGACCCTGATGCGCAATGTCGCAAGCTCGGTCGGCATCTCCATCGTGATCGCGCAGCTGACGGAAGGATCGCGGCGCATCCACGCCGTCCTGGTCGAGCACGTCAATCCGTTCAATCACGCCATGCAGATGCCCGACGTGGCGGGCATGATCAACATGAACACTGACGCCGGCCGTGCCATGGCGGACGCCATGGTCAACGTGCAGGCGCAGATCATCGCGTTCTCGCAGGACTACCAGATGGTGATGCTGTTCATCCTCTGCGTCATCCCGCTCGCCATCATCATCGGCTCGACCAAGGCGACCTTGCGCAGGCAGGCGGCGGGGCCGGAGCATGCGGTGATGGAGTAGCGTTCACACAGGGCGCCCACGAGGGGCGCCCCTACGCGATGTCGATCCCGTAGCGGCGACCCTCGTGGTCGCCCTACCTGATCGGGGCACGCGGCAGCACAGCTTCGCCGGCTTCCATCCGATAAATGTGGTCGAGTGAATACCAGGGCGTGGCGACGTCGGCTTCCGTCGGATGCGGTTCGTCATGGCGCACGAAATGGCCGATCAGCGCCTTGGTCACGCCGAACTGCACGTCGCTGTCGAGATGCGGATCGGCGGGATCGTAGACCTGCGAGATCAAGACCTTGAATCCCGGCTTGAAAATCAGCGCATGCAGATGCGCCGGCCGATAAGGATGCCTGCTTTGGGCCTTCAACAGGCGCCCGACCACGCCGTCGGTCGGAATCGGGTAGCCCACCATCATCACCGAGCGAAGGGCGAAGCGCCCCTCGGCATCGGTCGTAAACTTGCCGCGGAGGTTCATGTCGGCCTGCTCGGGGTCCTGGTTCTCATAGAACCCGACCGGCGAGGCGTGCCAGACATCGACCTCGGCGCCCGCAACCGGAGCGCCGGCCTTGTCGACGACGCGGCCGGTCACGAACAGGGCCGCGCCCGGCGTTGCGGAGCGGATGATCGAGCCGCCATTCTCGACCCGCGGCGAGTTCAGCCGCCAGAACGGCCCGAGCAGCGAGTGGTCGGTCTCGGTATTGCCCTGATCGCCGTTGTTCAGGAGACAGACCAGCGAGGAGACGCCGAGCGAGCCCGCCATCAAGATCACTTCATTATGCGTGTCGGTCGTGCGTTGCCCCATCTCGGCCAGAACGGCGGCGGCCTCGCGAAACTCCGCTTCGGTCAGGCGCGTATCGCGAACGAAGCCATGCAGGTGCTTGACCAGCGACACCATGATCTGCCGCATCCGCGGGTCCGACGTCCGCTCCATCACAGTCAGCGCGGCGGTCGTGACATCCTGTTCGCGTTCGATGATCATGGTTCTCTCCCCTGAAAGACCGTCATTCCGGGGCGATGCGAAGCATCGAACCCGGAATCTCGAGATTCCGGGTTCGCTCGCTACACTCGCGCCCCGGAATGACGGGACACTGCGTGTCCCGTCAATTTAGCTTCTCGATCGCGACCGCGACACCCTGGCCGACGCCGACGCACATGGTGGCGAGCGCGCGCTTGCCGCCGCGCTTTTCCATGCCATGCACCGCGGTCATCGCCAGCCGCGCGCCGCTCATGCCCAGGGGATGGCCGAGCGCGATGGCGCCGCCATGCGGGTTGACGAAATCGGCATCGTCCTTGACGCCGAGCTGGCGCAGGCAGGCGATGCCCTGCGAGGCGAAGGCTTCGTTGAGCTCGATCAGGTCGAAATCGCTGATCTTCAACCCCAATCGCTCCATCAGCTTGCGGGTGGCCGGCACCGGGCCGATGCCCATGATGCGCGGCGGCACCGCGGCCGAGGCAAGCCCGAGAATGCGCGCGCGGGGCGTCAGGCCGTGTTTCTTCACTGCGGCTTCAGAGGCAAGGATCATCGCGGCGGCGCCATCATTGACACCGGAGGCATTGCCGGCGGTGACCGTGCCGGGATTGCGCACGATCGGCTTCAGTTTTGTCAATCCTTCGAGCGTGGTCTCGGGGCGCGGATGCTCGTCCTTGTCGACGACGACCGGCCCAGCCTTGCCGCCGGGCACCGAGACCGGGATGATCTCTTCCGCGAAATAACCTGACGCAATCGCGGCTCCGGCGCGCTGCTGCGAGCGGATCGCGAACGCATCCTGATCGGCGCGCGACACCTGGAACTCCTCGGCAACATTCTCGCCGGTCTCCGGCATCGCATCGACGCCATATTGCGCCTTCAACAGCGGATTGATGAAGCGCCAGCCGATGGTGGTGTCGAAGATCTCGGCCGAGCGCGAAAACGCCTCTTGAGCCTTGCCCATCACGAACGGCGCCCGGGTCATCGATTCGACGCCGCCGGCAATGGCAAAATCGATCTCGCCGGCGCGGATCGCGCGTCCCGCGGCGCCCACTGCATCGAGACCGGACGCGCAGAGCCGGTTCAGCGTTTGGCCTGGAACCGTCTCCGGCATGCCCGCGAGCAGCAGCGCCATGCGCGCCACGTTGCGGTTGTCCTCGCCGGCCTGGTTGGCGCAGCCGAAAAAGACCTCGTCGACATCAGCCCAATTGAGACCGGGATGCTTCGCCATCAGGGCCTTGATCGGGCTAGCTGCCAGATCGTCGGTGCGCACCTTGGCCAGCGCGCCGCCGAAACGCCCGATCGGGGTCCGCACGGCATCGCAGATAAAGACATCACGCATTGAATTTCTCCCTGAAGGCCGCGGTTTGTGCGCCGATCTCGCTGAATTGGGGCTGAGTTTTAAGAGTGCGGTCGCGGCAGGTCAATTGACGCCCGCGCTGCCGGGAGGGGCATGACCGCATGGCTGCGAGCGTGGAAAACCCGGACAGAACCGGTAAACCGATAGGACCTGGGTGCGAAATTTTGTAGTTTGCGCAGCCCATGACAGCCCAGCAGTCCATACCCGTTCCACCGGACACCACGCCAAGCGCCGAGGCGTCGGCGCGCGTCACGCCGATGATGGAGCAGTATCTGGAAATCAAGGCCGGCCATCCCGGATTGCTGTTGTTCTACCGGATGGGCGATTTCTACGAGCTGTTCTTCGAGGACGCCGAGATCGCCTCGAAAACGCTCGGCATCGTGCTGACCAAGCGTGGCAAGCATCAGGGCCAGGACATCCCGATGTGCGGCGTGCCGGTGGAGCGCTCGGAGGATTATCTGCACCGTCTGATCGCGGCCGGCCATCGCGTCGCGGTGTGCGAGCAGACCGAGGACCCGGCCGCCGCGCGCGCCCGCGGGAACAAGAGCGTGGTGCAGCGCGCCGTGGTGCGGCTGGTGACGCCGGGCACGCTGACCGAGGACACGCTGCTCGATGCCCGCGTCAACAACTATCTGCTCGCGATCGCGCGTAGCCGGGCGTCGTCCAGCCAGGACCGCTTCGGGCTCGCCTGGATCGATATCTCGACCTCGGAATTCATGGTGACGGAATGTTCGGGTGGCGAGTTGTCCGCGACCTTGGCGCGCATCAATCCGAACGAGGTGATCGTCAGCGATGCGCTCTATGGCGACCCATCTCTGGCGCAGTTGCTGAACGAACTGCCCGCGGTGACGCCCCTGACCCGCGACGTGTTCGATGGCGCCACTGCCGAGCGGCGGCTGTGCGACTATTTTGCGGTGGCGACCATGGATGGTCTCGCCGCGATGTCGCGGTTGGAGGCGACGGCTGCTGCCGCCGCTGTCACCTATGTCGACCGCACCCAGGTCGGCAAACGCCCGCCGCTGTCGCCACCGGCGCGCGAGGCCAGCGGCGCCACCATGGCGATCGATCCGGCGACCCGCGCCAATCTCGAACTGACGCGCACGCTCTCGGGCGAGCGGCGCGGCTCGCTGCTTGATGCCATCGACCGCACCGTGACCTCGGCCGGATCGCGGCTCCTGGCACAGCGGCTGGCGGCGCCGCTGACAGATAGCGTGGCGATCGCGCGGCGGCTGGATGCGGTCAGCGCCTTCATCGCCGACGGCGCCGCACGCGAGGATATCGCGAGCATCCTGCGCGGGGCGCCCGACATGGCCCGTGCGCTGGCGCGGCTCTCGGTCGGACGCGGCGGGCCACGCGATCTCGCGGCGCTTCGCGACGGCATCATCGCCGCCGACGCTGCGCTGGCGCGGCTGGATGCGCTGGAACAGCCCCCGGAAGAGATCGTCGCCATCATGGCGGCCTTGCGCCGACCCGCGCGCGACCTGGCGCAGGAGTTCGATCGCGCGCTCGGCGAGCAATTGCCGCTGGTCAAGCGCGATGGCGGTTTCGTCCGCCAGGGCTACGAGGCCGCGCTCGACGAGACGCGCAATCTGCGCGATGCCTCGCGACTCGTCGTCGCTTCGATGCAGGCGCGTTATGCCGACACCACCTCGATCAAGGGCCTCAAGATCCGCCACAACAACGTGCTCGGCTATTTCGTCGAGGTCACCGCGCAGCACGGCGACAAGTTGATGTCGGCTCCCTTGAATGCGACCTTCATCCATCGCCAGACCTTGGCCGGGCAGGTGCGCTTCACAACGTCTGAGCTCGGCGAGATCGAAGCCAAGATTGCCAACGCCGGTGATCGCGCGCTCAATCTCGAGCTCGAGATCTTCGACCGCCTCTGCGCCAAGGCGCTCGGAGCGAGCGAGGACCTGCGCACCGCTGCGCACGCCTTTGCCATGCTCGACGTGGCGACGGCGCTGGCAAAGCTCGCAGGCAACGACAATTACGTGCGCCCCGAGGTCGACGGCTCGCTTGCCTTTGCGGTCGAAGGCGGCCGGCATCCGGTGGTGGAACAGGCCTTGAAGCGCGACGGGCAGCCATTCATCGCCAACAATTGCGACCTGTCGCCGAGCCCTTCGCAGCAATCAGGCCAGATCTGGCTGGTCACCGGGCCGAACATGGCGGGCAAATCGACCTTCCTGCGCCAGAACGCGCTCATTGCATTGCTCGCACAAATCGGCTCCTTCGTGCCGGCGAACCGCGCGCGGATCGGCATCGTCGACCGCCTGTTCTCCCGTGTCGGCGCCGCCGACGATCTGGCGCGCGGACGCTCCACCTTCATGGTGGAGATGGTGGAGACCGCCGTTATCCTCAATCAGGCCGGCACGCATTCGCTCGTCATCCTCGACGAGATCGGCCGTGGCACGGCAACCTTCGACGGCTTGTCGATCGCCTGGGCCGCGATCGAGCATCTGCACGAATCCAATCGCTGCCGCACCCTGTTTGCGACGCATTACCACGAGCTGACCGCGCTGTCGGCAAAACTGCCGCGGATGTTCAACGCCACCGTGCGGGTCAAGGAATGGCACGGCGACGTGGTGTTCCTGCACGAGGTGCTGCCGGGTGCGGCCGACCGCTCCTACGGCATCCAGGTCGCCAAGCTCGCCGGACTTCCTCCCGCCGTCATCGCGCGAGCAAAATCGGTGCTGGCGAAACTGGAGGCGCAGGACCGCGGCCAGAGCGCGCGTGCGCTGGTCGACGATCTGCCGCTGTTCGCGGTGCCCTCGCGCGCCGCCGCCGAAGCCGCGCCCTCGAGCGAAGCGCAGCAGCTGATCGAGGCGTTGAAAGCGCTGCATCCCGACGAACTCTCGCCGCGCGAGGCGCTGGAGGCGCTGTATGCGCTGAAGGCGAAACTGCCGAAGCCGTGATCGTCGTGGTTGGTCATATCGGCCTCATGGTTCTCCCGGCGATGCGAAGCATCGTCCGGAGACGCGCGAAGACGCGCTCCTCACCATGAGGGTTTGGGACCTCATCCTGACGAGCATCGCGGAACGCGATGCGTCTCGAAGGATGAAGCCATCGGTTCCGAAAATGCTCTGGTTACGAAACCGGAACGTATCTCCGCCAGTTGTGGGCCTCCTTGAAGCCGAGCACCTCGCGCGTTTTGCGATTCGACAGCGGGGCCTCGAATTCGCCGAGCTCGCGGGTGATCGGAACCTCCGGGCAATAGCGCTTGAGGAACTCGCGAGTCGGCAGCGTGGCGGTGATGGTGTCGTTGACGGCATTGAAGACCTGGAAGCCGAGCCCGTCCTTCTGGATCGCCAGATGCACGATCTCGCCGAGGTCGCGGGCGTCGATGTAGGCCCAGGCGTTGCGCTTGCGCGAGGGCGGGTTGGCCAGGAAGCCTGTGAACATCTCATATTCATGCGGCTCGATGACGTTGCCGATCCGCAGCGCATAGATGTCGATGCCGTAGCGCATCGCGAACGCCCGCGCGGTCTTCTCGTTGAGGACCTTGGACAATCCATAGGAGTCCATCGGATCGACGTCGTAGTCCTCCTCCAGCGGGAAGTGATGGAAATCCTTGTCGCCCTCGGCGAAGCAGACGCCGTACGTGGTCTCGCTGGAGGCGATGATGATCTTCTTGACGCCGAGCTTGGCGGCAGCCTCGATGACATTGTAGGTCGAGATGGTGTTGACACGGAAGGTCTCGTTGTCGGGTTCGATCAGGACCCGCGGGATCGCAGCAAAATGCACCACCGCATCCGGCGCCGCCGGCGGCTTGCCGGCCGCGAAACCTGCGAAGCCGAAATGCGTGGTCAGGGCGTTAAAGACCTGCCCGCTATCGGTGAGATCGGCGATCAAGTTCTTGACGTCGGGATGCTCCGACGGCTTGAGGTCGACATTGAGCAGGTCGTAGCCCTTGCCCTTCAGATAGGGCAGAACATGCCGGCCGGCCTTGCCGGTCCCGCCGGTGAATACCACGCGCTTGGCTGTCATTTGTGTCTCGCTCCCTGGTTGCTTCAGTCAGATCTCGGCATAATCATTCGTCATGTCGCAGGCATAGCCCGCATTCGCCCGATCCACCACAGGCCGAAGTTCCAGACGATACAGACCATCAGCGCGGCGCTTAAGCCGATCGCGGAACCGAATTGCAGCGCTGCGGCATTCAACACCGCAATCGCGATGCCGAGTCCCATCAACCCGCCACCGCTGTTGGCGATGACGGCTGCGGTCGGCCGTCCCCCGATCCGCGGATGCAGAATGAGCATCATGCTGGTGAAGACGATCGGGAACAGCGCGATGATGCCGCTGATCGTGGGACCGACCCAGCTCGATGCCGTCACCACGGTGGCCACCAGGGTTGCGACCAGTGAGGCGCGCAGGGGAACATCGTACCAGCGTCGCGTGATCGGCGGCATCCTGACGTGGCCGAAGCGCCGCTGCAACGGCACACAGATCGCAAACGCAATCGCGTTCGCAATCAGGCCGCCGAGGAGCGACCACGGCAGCTGGCGGATGATCGAGGCCAGCACGAACCACACTGCGATAGCCGCCGCCCAACTGACCAGCGCGCTCTGGCGCTGCGCCAGCACGACGTAGGTCAGGCCCAGCATCATCGTCGCGGCATTGATCGGCAGGCTCGCGAGCGCGCCTTGCGCGATGAAGGCCGCATCATGGTCGAGCGCGAGGAAGACATAGGACGGGCCGGCCGAGATCGGAAGCGTCGCGACCAGCGCGCCGATCACCGGACCAGAGCGCTCGGTGATAAAAGAGGCCGACACCACGAAGGCCGCGGCGATCGCCATGCGCAAGGCGAGCAGGAGGAGAAAGGCGATCTCGGGGGGCATGTTCAGGCTGTGAGCAAGCGAGGACATAGGTCCTACCCTCCCCTGAAGGGGGAGGGTCGACGCGAATGAAATGAGCGGCGGGGTGGGGTGACGGTCTCACCCTCGAACGGTGCCCAAGTTGAGAAATCACCCCACCCCGTCTCGCATTTCGCTACGCTCATGCAAGGCGACCCTCCCCCTCCAGGGGAGGGTGGCATCCTCCCTCACACCCGCTTCATCGACACCGAGACTTTCGGGCCGTTCCTGATGGTCTGATAGACCACGCAATAGCGTTCGGTGAGCTTGAGCAGTAGATCGAGCTTGTCCTGCGGCGCTGCGGTCTCGACCTCGAAGCGCAGGCGGATTTCCTGGAAGCCGACCGGCGCCTCCTTGTCGACGCCGAGCGTACCGCGGAAATCGAGATCGCCCTCGGCAATGACCCGGCCGCTCTTGAGCGGCACCTCGACGGCGGTTGCGACCGATTTCAGGGTCACGCCGGCGCAGGCGACCAAAGCCTCCAGCAGCATGTCGCCGGAGCAGAGTTCGAGGCCGGAACCGCCAGTCGCCGGGTGCAGGCCCGCCATCGCCAGCGCGCGGCCGGTCTCGACCTTGCAGGCGATGTTGTCACTGTCGATCGAGCCCTTGGCCTTCAGCGTGATGACCGCGGCCGCCGGATCGGCCTTGTAGCGTTCCTTGATCGGGGCCTGCATGGCGCGGAGTTCGACGGCGTCCATTGTTGGTATCTCCCTGACATCTTGTATTGGTCGGATGTATCGGTTCGGGTTCCCGATGTCACCACCACATCGCTTCACCTGTGTTTGATTTGGCGTCGGCGTCGGGCAGGTCGCGGTCGAGCGAACGGTCGAGCGCAGTCAACACCCGCCGCTTGACATTGTCGAACAACGTCGAGTTGCGGTCGCGGGGCCGCGCCAGGTTGACGGCGATGACCTCGAACAGGCGCCCGGGCCTCGGCCGCATTACCAGCACCCGGTCGGCCAGTACCACCGCTTCGTCGACATCATGCGTCACGAGGACCAGCGTCGGCCGCGTGTCGGCCCAGAGATCGAGCAAATGGTCCTGCAAATCCCGCCGCGTGAAGGCATCGAGCGCGGAAAACGGCTCGTCGAGCAGCAGGACTTCCGGCTGCGGCACCAGCGCGCGCGCAATCGCCACCCGCTGCGCCTGTCCGCCGGAGAGTTCGCGCGGCCAGGCGTCGGCCTTGTCGGCGAGACCGACGCGGAGCAGCGCGCGCGCCACGCGCTCGCGGCGCACGGCGGCGGGCAGTTCGGACAGGCCGAAGCCAATGTTGTCAGCGACGCGGAGCCAGGGCAACAGCCGCGGCTCCTGGAAGATGATGCCGATCTTGCCGTGCGGGGCCGCGATCGCGGTGTCGTCGAGCCGCACCGTGCCCGAGGTGGCGCGATCGAGGCCGGCGACGGCGCGCAGCAACGTCGACTTTCCGCAGCCGGAGCCGCCGATGATGGCAACGATCTCGCCGCGCCTGACTTCGGCGGAGAAACGCTCCAGCGCGTGGACGCCGTTCGGATAGGTCTTGCTCAGACGATCGAGCACCAGCATCAGCTGCCTCCGCCGTGGCGTCCGAACGCATCCTGCCAGCGCAACAGCGGCGCGGTCGCGATCTCGATCAGCCAGTCGGTGGTCTTGCCGAGGATGGCGAAGATCGTGATCGCGGCCAGAATCTGCGCCGGCTTGCCGAGCTGCTGGCCGTCGGTCAGGAGATAGCCGAGCCCTTCGGACGCGCCCATGAATTCGGCCGCCACCACAAACATCCACCCGAGCCCAAGTCCGACCCGCAAGCTGACCACATAGGCCGGCAGCACCGCGGGCAACAGAATGCGCCGAATCATTGCGGGGCCCGAGAGACGGTAGATGCGGCCGACCTCGACGATCTTGCGATCGACCGCCATGATTGCGCCCATCACGCCGAGATAGACCGGAAAGAACACCCCGACCGCGATCAGCGCGACCTTGGAGGTCTCGAAAATGCCGAGCCACAGGATGAACAGCGGCACCCAGGCGATCGAGGGAATCGCGCGCAGCGCCTGGACCGTGGGATCAAGCAGCCGCCGCGCCAGCGCCCAATAGCCGGAGATGGCGCCAAGCAGCGTGCCGGCGGCGACGCCGAGACCGAAACCCGCCGCGACCCGCGCCAAGGTCGCCAGCACGTGGCGCGCAAGTTCCCCGCTGCGTGCGAGCTCGGTGATGGTTGCGAAGACGCGTGTCGGCGGCGGCACCAGCCGTCCGCTGGACCAGCCCAGCCCGACCACGATCTCCCACGCCACCGCAAGGCCGACCGGGAGGGCGAGACCGAGCGCCGGGCGCGCATAACGGCGCAGGCGCGCGGTGCGCGCTCCAGCCTCGATCGCGTCGGTCTGTTCAAGCGCCGGCAGTTCAACCGTCATGACCGTAGCAAGACCGCGTCTTCTCTAGGAATGCAAGGCGGTGGCCACCCTCCCCTGGAGGGTGGCGACCGCCTCAATTCACCGGCAGCGGAACCTGGTCGTCGATCAGGCCGTCGAGCGCCGCCTTGACGTCGACCTTGGGCTCGATCACGCCGGCCTGCTGCAGCGCGAGGCCGGCCGCAAGGATGGAGTCGCGCTGCGGTGTGCCGATCCGGCTGTGGGTCAGCTCGGTGCGCTCCTTGAGCTGCTTGTCGACCACCGCATCCGACAGTTTTGTCACCGCGATGAAGGTCTTCTTCAGCTCGTCATAGTTGGCCAGCGCGTATTTGCGCGCGTCCTCGTAAGTCGCGAGCACCCGGCGGACGATGTCGGGATGGTCTTTCAGGAATTGCTCGCGGACATTGAGGATCCCCCAGGTGTTGGCGTCCGCCTTGCGGAAGAACAGTTTGGCGCCGTCCTCGATTTCGGCCTGCGCCATCATCGGATCGAGCCCGGCCCAGGCATCGACGTCGCCGCGAATCAGCGCGGTCTTGCCGTCGGCATGCTGCAACAGCACCGGCGTGATGTCCTTCTCCGAAAGGCCGGCACCGAGCAGCGCGCGGACCAGGAAGATGTGCGGATCGGTGCCGCGGGTCACAGCCACCCGCTTGCCCTTGAGGTCGGCGACGGTTGCGATCCTGGAATCCCTTGATGTGACCAGCGCGGTCCATTCCGGGCGCGAATAGACATAGATCGACTTGATCGGATTGCCGTTGATCCTGGCCACCAGCGCCGCCGACCCCGCGGTCGAGCCGAAGTCGATCGAGCCGGCATTGAGGAACTCGAGCGCCTTGTTGGATCCGGCCGACTGAACCCACACGATCGTGATCCCGTCCTTGGCGAACTCCTGCTCCAGAAGCCCCTTCTGCTTCAGCACCATCGACACCGGATTATAGGTCGCCCAGTCGATGCGGATTTCCTTCACGGCCTCGGCCGCTCGCGCGAGCACCGGCAGAACCATCGAAACCGCTGCTATTGCAGCCAGACCAATTCGCAATGCCCCGAACATCCCGCCCCCCAAGGCTCTGAAAAACTAGGTAGAATTTCAATGCCTTAAACGTCGAGGTCAATGAGAAAATCCGCAACCCACGAAGCCGGCCCGCGAGAACAAGTTTGCCGGCCGGCGGCAAAATACAGCAAGGATCTGTTGTCGGACCAGAAGTCCCGTGACAGCGTATGAGTCGTCCGCTATCGGGTGAGGTCATGGACAGCGTCATTACACAAGCGAGATCCGACGCCGATGCGCGTTTCGACAGTGCACGGATCGCCGCCGCGGTCGACGCGCTGGCGCAGCAACATTCCGGGCGTGAGGACGTTTTCCGAGCCGCGGTGACGCAGCTTCTGAAGGCCGAGCTCGCGGTCGCCCGCGCCACCGCGCAGGCGATGCTGTTGCAGGACCGCCATGGGCGGCGCTGCGCCGAACGGCTCTGCTTCGTTCAGGACGAGATCATCCGCATCCTCTATTCCGCCGCGACCGAGCACCTCTACCGCTCGCCGGTGCCCTCCGGCGCCGAGCGTATGGCCGTGGTCGCGACCGGCGGCTACGGCCGAGGGCTGATGGCGCCCGAATCCGACATCGATCTGTTGTTCATCCTGCCCTACAAGCAGACCGCCTGGGGCGAGCAGGTTGCGGAAGCGATCCTCTATTGCCTGTGGGACATGGGGTTGAAGGTCGGCCACGCGACGCGTTCGGTCGACGAATCGATCCGGCAGGCGCGCGGCGACATGACGATCCGGACCGCGATCCTGGAGACGCGGTTCTTGACCGGCGACCGGCCGCTCTACGACGAACTGGTCGGGCGCTTCGACCGCGAGGTCGTTCAAGGCACCGCGGCGGAATTCGTCACCGCCAAGCTCGCCGAGCGCGAGGAGCGGCATCGCCGTGCCGGGCAATCGCGCTATCTGGTCGAACCCAATGTCAAGGACGGCAAAGGCGGCCTGCGCGACCTGCACACGCTGTTCTGGATCGCGAAATATGTCTACCGCGTGCGCGAGACCGATGAGCTGGTGGACCACGGCGTGTTCGACGCCCAGGAATACCGCACCTTTCGCCGCTGCGCGGATTTCCAGTGGTCGGTCCGCTGCAACATCCATTTCCTGAGCGGGCGCGCCGAGGAGCGGCTGTCCTTCGACCTGCAGCGCGACATCGCGGTCAGGCTCGGCTACACCTCACATCCCGGCATGCAGGATGTCGAGCGCTTCATGAAGCACTATTTCCTGGTCGCCAAAGACGTCGGCGATCTCACCGCGATCCTGTGCGCCAAGCTCGAAGACCAGCAGGCGAAACCCGCGCCGGTCCTGAGTCGCATGATGGCGCGCCTGCGACCCGGCATGAACCGGCGCCGGCTGCCCGAATGCGACGACTTCATCGTCGACAACAACCGCATCAATCTCGCGGCGCCCGACGTCTTCCAGCACGACCCGGTCAACCTGATCCGGATCTTCCGGCTGGCGCAGAAGAACAATCTCGCCTTTCATCCCGACGCGATGCGCACCGCGACGCGCTCGCTGAAACTCATCAACACGGAGCTGCGCGACAACGCCGAAGCCAACCGGCTGTTCATGGAAATCCTGACCTCGAGCGATGCGGAAACCGTGTTGCGGCGGATGAACGAGACCGGCGTGCTCGGACATTTCATCCGCGCCTTCGGCAGGATCGTGTCGATGATGCAGTTCAACATGTACCATCACTACACGGTGGACGAGCACCTGATCCGCTGCGTCGGCTTCGTGCATGAGATCGAGCGCGGCGGCAACGACGAGTTTGTGCTGGCCAGCGACCTGATGCGCAAGATCCGCCCCGAGCATCGTGCCGTGCTCTACATCACCACCCTGCTGCACGACATCGCCAAGGGCCGCCCCGAGGATCACTCGATCGCGGGCGCCCGGGTGGCGCGGCGACTATGCCCGCGGCTCGGCTTTTCCACCGCCGATACCGAACTGGTCGCCTGGCTGATCGAGCAGCATTTGACCATGTCGACGGTGGCGCAATCGCGCGACCTGTCCGACCGCAGGACCATCGAGAACTTCGCTGCGGTGGTGCAATCGGTGGAGCAGATGAAACTGCTCACGATCCTGACCACCGCGGATATCCGCGGCGTCGGACCTGGGGTGTGGAACGGCTGGAAAGCGCAGCTGCTGCGCACGCTGTATTATGAAACCGAGCCGGTGCTGACCGGCGGCTTCTCCGAGGTCAACCGCGCCAGGCGCATTGCGGCGGCGCAGGGAGAATTCCGCGCGGCCTTCACCGAATGGCCGGAAGCGGAGGTCGACGCCTATCTCGAGCGGCACTATCCGGCCTACTGGCTCAAGGTCGAACTGTCGCGCAAGATCCGTCACGCCCGCTTCATGCGGAGCGCCGAACAGGCAGGTCACGCGCTCGCGATCAATGTCGGCTTCGACGAGGCGCGCGGCGTCACCGAGCTGACCATCCTCGCGATCGACCATCCCTGGCTGCTGTCGATCATCGCGGGCGCATGCGCCTCCGCCGGCGCCAATATCGTCGACGCGCAGATCTACACCACCACCGACGGGCGCGCGCTCGACACCATCTCGATCTCGCGCGAGTACGATCGCGACGACGACGAGGGACGGCGCGCGCGGCGGATCGGCGAGATGATCGAGCAGGTGCTCGAGGGCAAGCTGCGATTGCCCGACGTGGTGGCGCGGCGCGCCGCCGGGCGCGGCAGGGCGCGGCCCTTCGTGGTCGAACCCGAAGTCACCATCAACAACCAGTGGTCGGAGCTCTATACGGTCATCGAGGTGTCCGGACTCGACCGGCCGGGCCTGCTCTACGAGCTGACGACGGCCATTTCCAAGCTCAATCTCAATATCGCCTCCGCCCATGTCGCGACCTTCGGCGAGCGGGCGCGCGACGTGTTCTATGTCACCGACCTGTTGGGCGCGCAGATCAATGCGCCGACGCGCCAGGCCGCGATCAGGAGCGCACTGCTGCATCTGCTTGCCAGCGACACTGCCGCAGCGAAGCCGGCGGCGTGATCGCCGGGGTTCCAACCTTCGTCTGCAACGACGCGACGTTTTTAGGTAACGACCGGCTGGAGATGTTCGGGTGGCGTCTTGGACAGGAGACTGTCGGAGCTTAGGCAACTGGCTTGATCAGGATACCGTCGCACGCTCGGCGCGCCGGCGCGGCAGGCCGCGATCCGGAGCGAAGCGCATGCTCGCCGGCGACGCTGCGGCGGCACCGAGAGCTACCCTGAGATGAGATGCTTCGGAAAGTTCGAGCCAAGCGCTTTCAGTTTGTGTAACATGATGCGAAATGCATGGGAGCGGGTATCGGACCGCTGCTGCGATTTGCGGCGCACCAACTGACGTTATACCTTGCCAAGCGCCGGCCACCAAAAAAGCTTCTTACGCCGTACTCCGTTTGATGCCCTAAGTATTGCACTCGATGCCGCGACACAGCGATTCTGGCATCCAAATCGACCCATGAGTGGCGCCGCTTCCCGGTACTGGTCGGACCCCAATCGGCTGCCACGAGATTAGCCTCTCGCTTTGAGCGAGCAATTGCACTGCTGGTTTGGTTAGACGCGGCATTTTTCTGCGAGTTCATTTGAATGCTGGGAGGCGACATTGACTCAACGCAGAGTTTGCTTTCCGTTCGCTTCATGCGTTGTCTTGATCATGAGTTTCCAAGTATCGCTGCATGCCCAAGAGGACGGGCAGTGGGCCGATTCAACGACGGCGGCCGAAGTCCTGCCCTATGCCTACCTGGCCAACGATTCCTACAACGAGACTGCGAACGGATCGGAGATTCCTGCCGGTTACAAACGAATTGGTACGTGGGAGGACATCTACAGGCTTCATGGCCTTGATTCGAAAATCATCGGTGGTCGTCTGGCCGGTTTCTTCGCAACCATCTATTCGAACCGGGATCGTGAGCTCGTCATATCCTATCAAGGCACGAAGGGATGGCTGGATGCAAAGGGGATTGCAACTGACGTCGAAGCGCAAGCTGGCGAGGTCCCGGCGCAGTATCTCTATGCCAAGCAGTTGGCGCTTCTGATCAAGAAATCAAACCCCACCACGCCGCTGACGGTGACCGGACATTCAAAAGGCGGGGGCGAAGCTACCTATGTCGGCGAACACGTACCTGGGGTGACCAAGGTCGTCACCTTCAACGCTGCAGGCCCGCCGTTCCTGGCAGGAAAGACGAATGCCGGCCAAATAAATGTGGCGGTGCCCGGAGAACTGATCGGCGACCCGAATACAAAATCATTCCTGGGACCAACTCAACTTCCGGGCAAACTGTACTACGTTCACTCCGATGCCAATGCGTCGGGTCCGAACGCTACGGGCAAGTCGGTTTCACCGCTGGCCGAAACCGCAAGCAAGCTGACGGTCGTGCAGGACGCCAGCGCGGTCTTCAAGGACGATCTTGGCGGCGAGCATCTGTTGGGCGGAATGATCGGCGGTCTCAGGGCTGCGGCCAAAATTGAGACTGCCGGTTCGCAACAGAGCGTTACGGCCACCACTTCAACACCGCTCACCGCGGCTCCGGCTACAGCCGATAGCACGGGATCAATCCGGAACAGCCCGGCGGCTCAATCGTCACCCACCCAATCTCCGACACCAAGGGAGAACCCATCGCGGGTCGCTTCAATCCAGACAGCGCCAGCTGCAGCCTACGTTGCCCCGCAGTCGACCTTCGCGGCGGCTCGACCTGGCGGCATTTCGCTGAGCAAGGCCGCCGCCGAGCGCATGCCGTTCAATTTTTCCATCGAAGGCGCGTCGGTCAACAACGGCCGCATCGTACTGTCCGGGCGCAGCAGCAGCGACAGCAGCATCGACGCCGCGCTGTTCCTAACCGCGCTGCGGGCGACGTGCGAAGGCCGCGACCCGTATTTCAGCCTCGATCCGGACGATATCGCGTTGTGGCTGCAAGAGTCAGAAAAAGGCGGCGAAGAATTTTTCGAACATATCAAGAAAGACACAACATGGTCGCTGCAGAAGCGGGCGACGCGAAACTCGTCCAGCATTCTTAATTTTCGTACTATTTCCGCGAGCCAAAGCTACCCGGCGTACTGGACATCGCTATTGGCCAAATATCCGCACCTGAGATCGCGCCTCGTGTTCGCACCGGAATGGCTGCGGCATACCCGTTTCGGCGAAATTCTCTACAGGGCGGACGTTCTTCTCAAGGAGCTTGCCGGCGGCGTATCGTTGCTTGGCGCGCCGCAACTGCGCGCGTCCAAGATCGACGACTATCTCTCCGCGACGCAGATAGCGTCCGCCAGACGGCTGCTCTACAAGTACCACAATCTTCCGGACCGGAAGGCAAGCGTCGCGGGTGGACGCATCTGGTATGACCTTTCCGAGACATCGGATGTGGCCGCGGAGGGGCCAGAAAGCATACCCGCAGTGAGTTCCGAGTTGCATACGCTGCTGCAAACGCGACACCTGTTGCGAGACAATCCCGCATCCGCGATTTTCCCGGTCTCATTGCAGCAAAGCGACGGCTCGCTGGACATTTCCGACGTGTTTCCAAGAATGTATGTCCGCGTGCGAGATCCGGTCACGCTTCGCGACGGCGCAGGGAGTCTTCCGGGAGTCAACGAACTGGTCGCCGCGGCGAATCGTTCGCCGCACAAATACGCGGCCGCTTACAAGGAATATCGGGCGCTGGTCGAGGTATTTCGCGCCTATGTCGCCGCCGTACACGCGAGACGGACGGAACCTCGGTTATGCGCCAAATTGCCCAAAGACCTGCTGGACGCTGAAAGGTTGTCGACCGCGCTGCCGGAATATCATTCGACCGATCTGGCTCTGACGATCGGCTGGTACGAATATTCTGACGGGCGATTCCGTCGCGCGATCGGCGTTACCGACGCGTTGTTTCAGGGCGGCGTATCCGTTGGAGCAACTCGGCTCTTCGGCCAGATAGCTCCAAGCGGTTCGGATACGCCGATCCTTCGTGAGCTGAAGGCCGAATCGACCAAGATGTACGAGGCGCCGACATGGACAGGGGACTCCGGCCGGCAATTCGTTGCATTCACGTTTGACGATGTGGCTGCGTCGGTGCCGCCAGTCAGGCCGGCCAATGTTTCCTTGAAGGAGGGACAGGATTTTGGACCTCCCGTCGTGCCCTTGGCCCCTCGACCGGCGGTCCCGCCGAAGGAAGAGAGGCCAAAAGAGCAACGATCTGCACAGTGGGAGCAACGGCTAGGTGACAAGGTTGCTCAAGCTGTTCCCAGTGCTTCGTCCGTCGCTACGGGCCCGCGCCGGGAAATGAAACCGGAAGAGGTCGCAATCCCTGCCGTTTTCGTTGTCGTCTTGCTTGCCATTCTTGTTCGACTCCTGGCGGGATCTCCGTCCGCACAGGCCAATTCGCGGGCCTCGCGAGGCAAGGCTTCGCAAGGGCCCGTCGTATTTGCCATGCCTGACCTATCGTCGCCCGGCTCGGTGCCCTATGTCCCGTCGTGGCAGAAGGACAGCAATTGGAAAGCGCAAGCGCAAACGGCGAGTTCTTCAGGACAGCAGGACACTGTCCTGTCTGATTCAGGAACGCACGTCTATGATGCGGTCGAACGGGATTTCAAGAACATCTTTGCGATCAAGAGCCGAGCTGACAAGGAGCAGATGATTGGAAGCTGGCGAAATATTCACGGCGGTTCCCGCGAAGACGCCATGAGGCGCCTCGTCGAGCAATGGCGGCATGACAATCGCGACTAGCCGCCATCGTGCCGGACCTGTAGCTGCGAAGTGCCGGGTATATCTGCACGAAGTCTGCACCCGCTGCCGGGTCGACCGACCGGCGGCGCTGCTTTCACAATCTGGTAATCGGCTCCAGCGCCTCGCCCTTGTAGAACGCGCGCAACGGGGCGGTATCGCTGTAGACCCGTTCCTCCGCGATCCTGCCGGCCTTGATGCGGAATTTGTCGACCCCGCGCCATTCGAACCTGACACCGTTGATGTTGCGCGTGGTCTGCCATTCGATGATCACCACGTCGCCGCGCGAGGTCCAGTCAAGCAATTGCCAGACGAAATCAGGCGCGGCGGCCGTCTGTACCTCCATCAGGCGGCCCAGTTCGCTTCCCTTAACTGGCCGATCCACCAACGGCGTGTGCAACAGCCCCTCGGGGTGCCACAAATCGAGAAACGCGTTGCCGTCCCGCGCCGCCCACGCCGCAGCAAACCGCGTCACAAAATCCTGAACTTCTTCGTTGGTCATGTCGTTGTCTCCATGTTGTTTCGGTGGAGACGCTAGCGGGACCGCGGCAATTGGTCTGGCGATTAACGGACCTGACGTCTTGTTTCCGAAAAGCAAGTCAAGGCCACACCTTCGTGCGCCAGCAGCCAGCGCTTGCGCTCGATCCCACCGCCATATTTGACCAGCGAGCCGTTGGCGCCGATCAGGCGATGACAGGGCACGACCACGCTGATGGGGTTCGCGCCGTTGGCGTGTCCGACCGCGCGCACGGCCTTCGGGACACCGAGCCTGGCCGCGAAGGCGCCATAGGTCATGGTGGTGCCGAACGGAATCGTCGGCAGCGCGGTCCAGACCTTGCGCTGGAACGGCGTGCCGGCCACGCGCCATTTGATCGTGGTCAGCCGGGCGAGTTCGCCGGCAAAATAGCCCGACAGCGCGGCGCGGATATCATCCGGGGCGCGTGCGTTTTCCAATACCGCTGCGCCATACTGCCGCCGCAGCAGCTGTCGCATGCGCGGCTCATGATCCTCCCAATCCAGCGCACGAAGAACGCCGTCGGCGTCGGTGACCAGCAACGCGGTGCCGATCGGCGTCTGCAGCCGATCGAGACCGAATGTTTCAGGCGGCTTCGCGCTCATGGGCTGTTTCCGATGACGCTGCAGGCGCGGCGCCTGCCGCCCACAAATGCAGCGCGGCGTAGGCGCGCCACGGCCGCCACGCTTCCGCACGCGACAACAGCTCGGCAGGCGACGGACGCCGCCCGTCGGCGCCGGCCATCGCGCGAATCAATCCAATGTCGGCGGCGGGGAATGCGTCGGGCTCGCGCAGCTCGCGCATCGCGATGTACTGCGCGGTCCATTCACCGATCCCCGGCAGCGCTCGCAATTTGACGACGGCGTCTTCGAGGCTCGCGCCTCGGCCGAAGATCGCCGGATCGGCGCGGAGGGCAGCCGCCAGTGAGGTCACCGACATCGCCCGCGCCTTCGGCATGCCCAGATGCGCGAGATCGGCCGCGGCGAGATCCGCCGCTGCCGGAAACAAATGGCTGAGACCCTCGTCATCTCCGGTCGCCGCCGGCAGCAACGCTCCGTAGGCCTCGACCAATCGTCCGAGCAATCGGGTCGCGGCCGGAACAGTGATCTGCTGACCGAAGATCGCACGCACCGCGAGTTCGAAGCCATCCCAGGCGCCGGGGACGCGCAAGCCCGGCCGCGCCGCGACCAGCGGCGCTAGCACCGGGTCGAGCGCAAGATGCCCGCCGATCATGTCGGGATCGGCAGACAGGTCGAAAACCCGCCGCACCCGCGCGATGATCTGTGGCAGCGCGGCCAGATCCGGAAATCGCACGAAGACGTCGATCCGGTTGTTGTCCGCTGGCGCAACGCTGATTGCACCGCAATGGCCGCCGAGCGCGATCGTGCGCCGATAGGTATGTCCCGAGACGGACTCGACGCCGGGAATGGCGCGTGCCGCGAGAAACGACAGCATCGCATCCCAATCATAAGGCGGCCGGTAGGCGAGACGAACCGACAACGCGCCGGCCTGACGTCTGACCTTGTCACGGCCATGGCGCAGCGTCGCTGGTGAGCGACCGAACATCTGCAGAAAGGTCTCGTTGAAGCGGCGGATGCTGTTGAAGCCTGAGGCCAGCGCGACTTCGGCCATCGGCAGCGACGTCTCGTGAATCAGTTGCTTGGCGAGCAGCACCCGCCGGGTCTGCGCCACCGCGATCGGCGAGGCCCCGACATGCTGGCGGAACAGCCGCCGCAACTGGCGCGCGCCGACGCCGAGCCGATTTGCCAGGCCTTCGACATTGGCTTCGTCGAGACCGCCGGCCTCGATCAAGGCGAGCGCGCGCGTGACCGTGTTGGAGGTCCCGCGCCAGAACGCGAGTTCGGGCGAGGTTTCCGGCCGGCACCGCAGGCACGGGCGAAAGCCGGCCTCCTGGGCCGCGGCGGCGGACGGATAGAACGACACATTTTCGAACTTCGGGGTGCGCGCCGGGCAGATTGGCCGACAATAGATGCCGGTGGTCTTGACGCCCACGAACAGCCGTCCGTCGAAACGGGCATCACGGGTCGAGATCGCGCGGTAACAGGCAATGCGGTCCATATCCATCATGGAATGATCGTCCATTCAGGGAGGTTTGTCTCGCGGATTTCGGACGTCGTCAGCTCTCGAAAATCAGGCACGTCGTCGTGCCATGGGCGAGCAGACGCCCCCTGCCATCGGTGATCCGTCCCTCGGCGATCCCGACGCGCCGGCCGCGATTGAGCACAACGCCCTCCGCCTTGATCTCTCCGGTCTCTGGGGTGATCGGACGCAGCAGTAAAATCTTGAACTCGAGCGTGGTCTGACTGATGCCCTTCTCCAGCGTCGACTGGACCGCCAACCCCATGCAGCTGTCGAGCAGCGTGGCCGCGAAACCGCCGTGCACCGTGCCGGCCGGATTGAGATGGAGGCCGCTCGGCACGGCCGTCACGACCACGCGTCCGCTCACCGCCTCGGTCACATCATAGCCCAGGGTCCGGGCGATCGTATTGAGCGGCAGCGTCCCGTCGACGAGGCCCCGAACAAACTCCAGGCCGCTCATCTGCTTCTGCCTGTCGGCGCTCACGGTGCCAAATGCCTTGCGAGAGATATCCATCTCGAAATCATCATCGATGAACGCACGCCTGTCTCGCGGTTTTCGGACGTCGTCATTGCAAGCCGCGCGCGGGTGGAGAAACGTCACAGGCGGCCGCTGCGGTCGTGGCGTTGGGCCTGCTCTGGTATGCGTAGGCGGAACCGTCGGCCGGACATTGCCTTGCAATGGCACACCCCTTCCTCCACACTCCTGCCAACGATGGCGTGAGCCGGATCTGAACGGACCCTCGATCTGTGCAGGCCGGCCAAGACCGTCAGGCACATATGGGAGGTCACGATATGAAGAACGGCATCTTTCGTCTGATCGCCGCGACCGCGGTTGTGACGGCATTGTCGGCGCCGTCAGCCTTCGCACAGAAGAAATACGATATCGGCGCCACCGATACCGAGATCAAGATCGGCCAGACCGTGCCGTTCTCGGGGCCGGCGTCGGCCTATGCCGGTATCGGCAAGACGCAGGCCGCCTATCTCAAGATGATCAACGATCAGGGCGGCATCAACGGCCGCAAGCTCAACCTGATCCAGTATGACGATGCCTACAGCCCGCCGAAAGCGGTCGAGCAGGTGCGCAAGCTGGTCGAGGGCGACGAGGTTCTGTTCACCTTCCAGATCATCGGCACGCCCTCGAACGCCGCCGTGCAGAAATATCTCAACACCAAGAAAGTGCCGCAACTGCTCGCCGCCACCGGAGCATCGCGATTTTCCGAGCCGCAAAACGCGCCCTGGACCATCGGCTTCAATCCGAATTACCAGACCGAAGGCCGCATCTACGCGAAGTATATTCTGAAAAACTATCCCGACGCCAGGATCGGCATCCTCTATCAGAATGACGATCTCGGCCGCGACTACATCGTCGGCCTGAAGGCCGGCCTCGGCGACAAGGCTGCGACCATGATCGTCGGCGAGGTGTCCTACGAGCTGACCGATCCGACCATCGATTCGCAAATCGTCAAACTGAAATCGCTCGGCGCCGACCTGCTCTATGACGCCTCGACGCCGAAATTCGCGGCGCAGGCGATCAAGAAGGTCGCCGACCTCGCCTGGAAGCCGGTCCACATCCTCGATATCAACGCAAGCCCGGTGTCGGCGACGCTGAAGCCCGCCGGGCTCGACATATCGAAGGGCATCATCTCGACCAATTACGGCAAGGACCCGGGCGACCCGCAGTGGCAGGACGACCCCGGCCTGAAGGCCTATTTCGCCTTCATGGACAAGTATTACCCGGAGGGCGACAAGCTCAACACCGTCAACACCTACGGCTATTCGACCGCAGAATTGCTGGTGCATATCCTGCGCCAGTGCGGCGACGATCTGACGCGTGAGAACATCATGCGGCAGGCGACCAGCATCAGGAACTACACCGCGAGCCTGGGGCTGCCCGGCATGACCATCAACACATCGCCGACCGACTACCGCATCAACAAGCAGATGCAGATGATGAAGTTCAACGGCGAGCGCTGGGAGCTGTTCGGGCCGATCATCGAGGATACCGGCCCCTCCGGCTAGCCAAGGCGCGGCGCGAAACCGATCGGCGGCGCGGTGCTGACGCACCGTACCGGCCGAGGGTCGTCGAGACCTGCGCGGCATGGACGCCGAACCATTGGAATCGTTTATCTTTTCGTTTTGACGCGGTTCGCCTTGCATCGCAGCAACGGTTCCGCCACAATCCGCACAGCGATGGCGCCCTCGTCCGTTAGGACCTCGAGGCCAAGACCATCGGTCCCCGAAAAATGAGGAACGCATCGACATGAGGAACGGCTTTTTCCAACTGGCAACCGGTGCAGCGCTTGCGGTTGCGCTGACGGCGTCGTCAGCCTACGCGCAGAAGAAATACGATACCGGCGCGACCGATACCGAGATCAAGATCGGCCAGACCAATCCGTTCAGCGGGCCGGCCTCCGCCTATGCCACCATCGGCAAGACGCAAGCCGCCTATTTCAAGATGATCAACGATCAGGGCGGCATCAACGGCCGCAAGGTCAACCTGATCCAGTATGATGACGCCTACTCGCCGCCCAAGGCCGTCGAGCAGGTGCGCAAGCTGGTCGAGAGCGACGAAGTGCTGCTCACGTTCCAGGTCCTCGGCACGGCCTCGAACGCGGCGGTGCAAAAATATCTCAATACCAAGAAGGTCCCGCAGCTGTTCGCCGCCACCGGCGCGTCGCGGTTCAGCGATCCGAAGACCTTCCCGTGGACCATGGGCTTCAACCCCAACTACTTCGTCGAAGGCCGCATCTACGGCCAGTACATCATCAAGAACCATCCGGACGCCAAGATCGGGATCCTCTATCAGAACGACGACCTGGGTCAGGACTATCTGAAAGGCATCAAGGCCGGTCTCGGTGACAAGGCCGCCAGCATGGTGGTCGCCGAAGTCTCCTACGAGGTCACCGATCCGACCATCGATTCGCAGATCCTCAAGATCAAATCCGCCGGTGCGGACCTGTTCTTCAGCGCCACGACTCCCAAACAGGCGGCGCAGGCGATCAAGAAGATCGCAGAGCTCGACTGGCATCCGGTGCACATCCTCGACATCAACGCCACCTCGGTCGGCGCGGTGATGAAGCCGGCGGGCCTTGAAGCGTCCAAGGGTGTGATCAGCGTCAACTACGGCAAGGATCCGTCCGATCCGACCTGGAAGGACGACGCCGGCATGAAGAAATATCTCGACTTCATGACGAAGTACTATCCGGACGGCGACAAGGAGTCGCTGTTCAACACCTATGGCTACTCGACCGCGCAGCTGATGGCCTACGTGCTCAAGCAGTGCGGCGACGACCTGACACGCGAGAACGTCATGAAGCAGGCGACCAGCCTGAACGGCGTCCAACTCGACATGTCGCTGCCCGGCATCACCAACAGGACATCGCCGACCGACTATCGCGTCAACAGGCAGCTGCAGATGGAGAAGTTCAACGGCGAGCGCTGGGAGCTGTTCGGCCCGATCATCGAGGATACGGGTGCTGCGGGATAAAGGCCGAGGTTCGTTGAAACGATCATCGGCGGCCCCATTTGGGCCGCCGAGCATCGATAGCCTCATGGTTCGAGACGCGCGAAGACGCGCTCCTCACCATGAGGGTCTGAGACCTCATCCTGAGGAGCATCGTGAAACGATGCGTCTCGAAGGATGAAGCCACGGAACTCGAACTATGCCGGAATCTCCCCAAACGTCTTGCCCGCCGGCAGCACGGCGTGTCGGATCAGGCGGGAATCCTCCACCGCGGCCTGCCGATGTTTCACCGCTTCGCGATAGACCGGATCGCGGATCATCTCGACGAAGGCCGCGACGCTCGGGTACTCGGCGATGAAGCAGTGATCCCAGCGCTCATCGGAGGGGCCGATCAGCATCAGTTCGAACCGGCCCTGCCAGACGATCCGGCCACCGAGCCGCGCGAACACCGGACCGCTGTCGCGGCCGTAGGCCGCGTAGGCTTCCGCGCCGGTCGCCTTGCGACCATCGGGATAGGCGGCCTCTTGCCTCAGCCGGACCAGATTGAGCATGTGGATCGGGCCATCGCGATCGTCGGCCCGGAACTGCGCAAAGACGTCCTTGGTCGGATCGATATGACCCATGCGTGTCCCCGCTTGCGGCTGTCACGGCTGCCATTTCGTCCCCGTTGCGCCACGAAAGCAAGGGCTCGCGTCCGTTTCCGCGCCCCCGCCTCAGCCCCTAATCCGGCGTTAACCTCTTCGTAACCCGGCCTTAAACTCCCCCCGCTATCGTCTCGCGAATATCTCGCGAGCGTTGGCGTATGGCGTGGGGACGGAAAAAAAGCGGCGGCCGCAAGGAGCCGCTGTTCGGGCTCGCCGCTGCCATGGCCGAGCTGCGTCTTTCTCCGCAGGACCGCATCGGTTCCGCCAGCGACGAGAAGCCGAGCAAAGCTGTGTCCAAGAGCAAGCCTGACGACAACGACGATGACGATGCGCCGCCGGAGCGCAAGCCGCGCAAGACGCCAAGCGGCGGCAAGCGTCGCGGCGCGTCACGCGCCCGCTTCTCGATCGCGCGTCTGGTCTATTGGGGCGCCGTGCTTGGATTGTGGGTGACGATCGCGGTCGTCGGCGCGGTGGTGTGGGCCGGCGCTCACCTGCCCCCGATCCAGTCGCTCGAAATCCCGAAGCGGCCGCCGACCATCGAGGTCGTGGGCCTCGACGGCAGCGTGCTGGCGCAGCGCGGCGAAATGGCCGGCGCCAATGTCGCGCTGAAGGATCTGCCGCCCTATCTGCCGAAGGCTTTCATCGCCATCGAGGACCGGCGGTTCTATTCGCATTTCGGCATCGATCCCTTCGGCATTGCGCGCGCCGCATTTGCCAATATCCTGCATCGCGGCGTGTCGCAGGGCGGCTCGACGCTGACCCAGCAGCTCGCCAAGAACCTGTTTCTGACCCAGGAGCGCACGCTGCAGCGAAAACTGCAGGAGGCCGAACTCGCACTCTGGCTGGAGCGCAAGCATTCCAAGGCCGAAATCCTCGAACTCTATCTCAACCGCGTCTATTTCGGCTCCGGCGCCTATGGCGTCGAGGCCGCGGCGCAACGCTATTTCGGCAAATCCGCCAAGCACGTCACGATTCCGGAAGCCGCGATGCTCGCGGGCCTGGTCAAATCGCCGTCGCGGCTGGCGCCAAACCGCAATCCGGAAGGTGCGGAGAAGCGCACCGAGACCGTGCTCGCCGCGATGGCGGACGCCAAATTCATCACGGATGCACAGGCCAAGGCGTCGATCGGCCATCTTGCGATCGCGGTGAAGCCGGTCGGCGCCGGCACCATCAACTATGTCGCCGACTGGATCGGCGAAGTGCTGGACGACCTCGTTGGCCAGATCGACCAGAGCATCCGGGTCGAGACAACGATCGATCCGAAACTGCAAAGCGTCGCGGAAGCCGCCGTGATCGATGAACTGGCGGCGAAAAGCGTGAAGTTCAACGTCACGCAGGGCGCGCTGGTGGCGATGAGTCCGGATGGCGCAGTGCGCGCCATGATCGGCGGCCGGAATTACGCCGAGAGCCAGTACAATCGCGCCGTCACCGCCAAGCGCCAGCCGGGTTCGGCGTTCAAGCCCTTCGTCTATCTCACCGCGATCGAACAGGGCTTGACGCCCGACACGATCAGGCAGGACGCGCCGCTCGACCTCAAGGGCTGGAAGCCCGAGAACTACAGCCACGACTATATGGGCGCGGTGACGTTGACACAGGCGCTCGCGATGTCGCTGAACACTGTTGCGGTAAGGGTCGGGCTGGAAGTCGGACCGAAGAACGTGGTGCGCACCGCGCACCGGCTCGGCATTTCCTCCAAGCTCGACGCCAACCCATCGATCGCGCTCGGCACCTCCGAAGTGTCGGTGCTGGAACTGGTCGGCGCCTACGCGCCGTTCGCCAATGGCGGGCTCGGCGTCTCGCCGCACGTCATCACCAAGATCAAGACGCTGGACGGCAAGCTGTTGTACGCAAGGCCCGCCGACCAGCTTGGACAGGTCATCGAGCCGCGCAATGTCGCGCTGATGAACCTGATGATGCAGGAGACGCTGATCTCGGGCACCGCGCGCAAGGCCGAAATCCCCGGCTGGATGGCCGCCGGCAAGACCGGGACCAGCCAGGATTTCCGCGATGCCTGGTTCGTCGGCTACACGTCCAATCTCGTGACCGGCGTCTGGCTCGGCAATGACGACAATTCGCCGACCCGCAAGGCGACCGGCGGCGGCTTGCCGGTGGAGGTGTGGACCCGCTTCATGCGCACGGCGCATCAGGGCGTGCCGGTGGCAAGCCTGCCGAACGCGCAGGCGCCGGCAGCACTTCCGACTCTCGCCCGAATCGCCGCGCAGATCAGCGCACCGTCCGCGCCGCCGGCACCGGCGCCGATCGCCTCAGGTAGCGCAAGCCGGCCCGCACCCTCGCGCGCCGCGGTGCGCCCGGAGGCCGCGGCCGGACTGGATGGCTGGCTGATGGATCGGCTGTTCGGCCGGTAGAGGTCGAACCGGAACGGATGCCGGCCAGTGTTACTGGTTCGTCGAACGCGCGCTCGACGGCTGAGATTTGCCGATCCGGTAGGCGCAGCGACGGGCTCCCGCGAGAATATGATCGATGCGCTCGACGGTGACGTCGGTCCCGAGCACGGCACGGAAGATCGCCAGTTCCGAACGACAGAGACCCTGGCAAGTCGCCGCCGCCGCGCAAATCGGGCAGTGGTTCTCGACCAGCAGAAAGCTTCCCCGCACGTCTTTCGCGACGCTCGCCATGTAGCCCTCGCGGCTTCGAATTTCTGCCAGCGCAATCAGCTTCTGATGCAGCGATCGTCGCTCTCCGACAAACTTGCGATAGTCTTCGATGCTCGCACGCTCGCGGTGCTCGATCAGCCTTTCCAGTCCGCGCTCGCCAAAGACGTCGCGCATGGACCGCAACAGATCAAGGGTCAGATCGGAATGGCGGTCGGGGAAGCGTTCGTGACCTCGCGGCGCCAAGCGCCAGTATTTCCTTGGCCGTCCGCGCCCTTCGCGCCGGACCTCGGTCTCCACCAGGCCCGCCGCCTCGAGCTTGAGGAGATGCTGACGTGCACCGGCCGAAGTCATGTCGAGGCGTGACCCGACGTCGGCGGCGGTCTGCGATCCGCGGGTCTTCAGGTGAAACAGGATGCGATCCCGACTGCGTTCGTCATCTTGACTCATGAGGCCTTTAATTTAGAAAGCAATCGGTATCTAAAATAACCTGGACGCTGGCCGCTGGCAACCCCGGCGCGCGAGCCGGGGAGGGAGGTAACAGGCATGCGGCAGGACCCGGAGCGCGCGGGGTGGCGACTGCTTCTCAAATGGGAGTGGCTACCGACGCTCGGCATCCTGCTGGGCGGCGTGCTGCTGCAATCGATGAATGTCCTGATGCTGACGACCGTGCTGCCATCTATCGTCGGCGAGCTCGGCGGCGTCGCCATGTTGAGTTGGCCGACAACCGCGTTTCTTGCGTCGTCCATTGTCGCCGCCAGCTGTGCCGGCATCCTCGCGGCTGCAGTCGGTCCACGGGCAACCTATTGCGCCGGGGTAACGATATTCGGACTCGGCGCGTTGTTTTGCTCGCTTGCGACGACGATGGGCTGGGTCGTCGTCGGCCGGCTGGTCCAGGGATTCGGCGGCGGTTTGGAGTCGGCTGCAGCTTATGTGGCGGTGCGAGCGACGTTCCCGGAAGCGGTCTGGTCACGGACGATTGCATTGATGTCGACCAGTTGGAGCATGTCTGTCCTGCTTGGGCCGCTGGTCGGCGGACTATTCGCCCGCTTCGGCAATTGGCGCGGCGCCTTCGTCGCGACCGCGATCGTCGCCGGCATATTGGCCGTGAGCGCCTCTGTCATCTTGCCGCCGAGGACGCCGGAACGCCGGACGCGCGCGGCAGGCATGCCCGCTGGACGTGTCGCGTTGATCTCGCTCGCAATCGCCGGGATGTCTTCGGCCTCGATCGCCGAATCATCGTTTGCCAAAGCCGGCCTGATCGTCTTTGCGATTGGCGCGCTGGTGACGATGCTGCGGCTTGATCGCGTCGCCGCGGCGCCGCTGCTGCCGAGGGACGCGTTTTCGTTGTCCACGCCGACCGGCATGGGGTTGTGGCTGGCGCTGCTGCTTTGCGTGACGTTCAGCCCGCTGCAGATCTACGTACCCATGTTCCTGCAGCACCTGCGCGGCCTGGATCCACTGGCGGCGGGTTTCATGGTCGCGAGCGGCTCACTGGGATGGACGATCGCTTCCCTTGCAACTGCCGGCGCATCCGGGTCATGGCCGGATCGACTCATGTTGGCTGGACCGGTCATGATGGGCATCGGCCTGACGGCCCTCGCCGCGCTGCTCCCAGGCTCCGCGGCGACGCTGGCCCTGGTCCCGGCCATTATCGTACTGGGGATGGGCATCGGCCAATGTTGGCCCTTTGTCGCGCAGCGGATCATGAGCAGCGCAAGAGCGCATGACGAGGTCGTTGCGGCCTCCTCGGTCCCCACCGTCCAGCAGACCGGGTTTGCGCTCGGCGCAGCGCTCGCGGGCTTGGTTGCAAATGCCAGTGGCTTTTCCGCAGGCGTCACCGAACAAAGCATGACGCAAGTGGCCTTCTGGGTGCCGGCAAGTTTCGTCATGCCGGCGGCGATCGCCGGTCTGGCGAGCCTGCGCCTAACCTACCTCGGGGGCCCTAGAGCATGATCCGGGAAATAAAATAGGCTCGATAATCAAAGGGCGCACCATGGCACTTCTCCGCCGCCAATTCCTCAAGCTCGCAGGCGTCGCTGTCGTCGCGCCGGCCTTTTCGCAACCGGCCGCGGCGGATCAGTATCCGGCACGGCCGGTACGCATCATTGCAGGCTTTGCCGCGGGCGGCGGGGTCGACATCACGGCGCGGCTGATCGGTCAGTGGTTGACCGATCACCTGGGACAAGCCTTCGTCGTCGAGAACCGGCCGGGCGCCGGCGGCAATGTCGGCACCGAGGCCGTGGTAAGCGCGGCCCCCGACGGTTACACGCTGCTCTTGGCCACCGTTCCGAACGCGGTCAACGCCTCGCTCTACGAGAAGCTCAATTTCAACTTCATTCGCGACATCGCACCCGTCGCCGGCATCATCCGCGTGCCGATGGTCCTGTTGCTGAACCCATCGGTTCCGGCCGCGACCGTTCCCGAGTTCATCAGCTATGCGAAGGCCAATCCGGACAAGATCAACATGGCCTCGGCCGGCATCGGCAGTGCGCCCCATTTGGCCGGCGAGCTGTTCAAGATGATGGCTGGTGTCAATCTGGTCCATGTTCCCTATCGCGGCCAGGGTCCTGCCCTGTCCGACTTGCTTGGCGGTCAGGTGCAGGTGCTGTTCGCGGCCACGCCGGGAACGACCGATTACATCAGGACCGGCAAGCTGCGCGCGCTCGCGGTGACATCAGCCGCGCGGACGGATATGCTGCCGGAGCTGCCGGTCATTGCGGATTTCGTGCCGGGCTATGAAGCAAGCCAGTGGTACGGCATCGGCGTGCCGAGGAATACGCCCGCTGAAATCATCGACAGGCTGAATGCGGAAATCAACGCGGCCATCGCCGACCCCGGCATGAAAGCACGATTTGCCGCCATCGGCGGCGAGCCTCTCGCCGGCCCGCCTGCCGCGTTCGGAAAGCTCATCGCCGAGGAAACCGAGAAGTGGGGCAAGGTGATCCGGGCAGCCGGCATCAAGCCGGAGTGAGGCGAAAGACGGAGCGCTACGCCGTGAGTTTCGACGTGCGATCGCAACGCCGCTGTGAATGTCGGAGCATGCGCTTGCGTCCTCCGCCGGCCACTCTCAATGGCCCGGCGTACCCACAGCGATCGTCATCGCCTGCCGGCGATGTCGCTGCCGCCGTCGGGCATGACAGCTGCAGGCTGGGCTGCCGTCGCATTTTGTCCCCACGCCGTGAACGCGGTCTTGAAGACCTGCTCTCCGGGCTCGCCCTTCTCGATCGCCAGGATGGCACGCCGCTGGTTGGCGTAGACGATGGGAATGTCAAACCACGAGCGCTCCAGCAGCAGTTTCAGATTGCGCTCACGATCAGCGGCAACATTGGACAGCCCGACCAGGAAAAAGCCGCCGGTGACCTTGACGGCCAGTCCGGCCAGGGGCGTACCACGCGCCTGCTCGTTGGATTTCATCAGAATCCCCGGCACGTTGCTGACCTCGCCGCCTTCAAAATCGGCGGGTAACCGGAATGTCAGCTCGAAAAGGTGACTTGCCGGTAACGAAGGGTCGAGATTGCGCTTCAACGATATCGTCATTCGCAATCGGCGCGATGGAATGTCGATATCCGCATGCGCGGCAAGCTCATCGGGCCGACCTTCGGCCTTGATCGGGTCGGTGCGCCATATCACCGAGCCGCCAAATTGCCGGCCAGCCGGATTGGACGGGTCTTCGTCATAGAGGACCGCGCGAGGCTGCGTCCTGTCCGTGGGTATCGCCGGCTGCGAATTTGGCGGGAAGGTCGGGACAGGACCGGCGGCTGGCGGCGATCCGAATGGCGATGTTTTGGCCGCGGCGGTCGCCCTGAGTTCGGCGAGTTGGGCCATGGCGAGCACGGCAAAAAACGTATTGCGATAACGCTTGACGAAGGCTTCGAGCAGCGCCGGATTTGTGGTGTCCTTGACGGCATCCCAGGCTTCCGCGGCTTCGCTCCGGGGAGCGGCGCTCGCCGGGGGCTCCGCGCCCTGTCGGGAGCCGTCATTCGATCCGACAGCGGGAGCGTCGAGGGCGGGCTTACTGGCAGGATCTTCGGCGTGAGCGGCGCCGATCAGCAAGCCGACCGAGGCGCTCAAAATCACTCCGAGAATGAAGCCGCGCGCAGCGGATCTGGTCTGCATCATCGGGCAATTCAGCCTGGGGGATCGCCCCCGTGTGAAAATTTGCGAAGGAACAATAGTCAGTGCAGTTGCCGCAGCCGCAGTGCAGGTATCATATGCTGGAGAGCACAGGCCCGCAACGTCGCAGCAACCGGCGATCGCGACGAGTGGCTCCTGCACGATTCGAGTTAATTTCTGCCGGCTGCGACCGAGCCCGCCGCCCGCAGGTTTACTCTCCAGATCAAAGTGGTTGATCTCCGCCAGATGCGCCGCTGGGCGCTGGCTAAAACTCCCCGCCGAGGCCGACATAGCCGGTGTGCTGGTTGCCGCCGCCATTGCCGTATCCTGCGATGAGATCAAGCGGCACCGCCGCGGGCAGACGATGCGCGACGCCGAAGCCTACGCCGGCCTGGCCCTGGAACGAGGAAGCGCGGATTTGCCATGTGGTCTTGCCGGGCGCGGACGGCATCGGCGGGCTGGCCGTCGCAACGGCCGCGGCAATGCCGCGCCGGGCTTCAGACACGTGGTTGTTGATCTGGCCCTGCAGCCCGGTGATCTGCGACTGCAGTCCGGCGCTGACGCCGTTGATCTGCGACTGCAATCCAGCGCTGACGCCGTTGAGCTGGCTAAGATTGACCGCATCGGTCGGCGAGACGCCGGAGGCCACATTGGTGATGCGCCGCTCGGCACCGGGCGCGCCGACCGAGACCGTATTGGCCTGGCTCGCGATCGAGCCCTGGCCGATAGCGACCGCATTGGTGGCGGAGGCCAGCACCGTGGCATTGGCGCCCAGCGCGGTGCCGTTTAAGGCCTGCACGTTGGCGCTCTGGCCGACCGCCGCCGAATTGGCGGTGGCGGCGCTCGCAGAATTGCCAACTGCGGTCGATGACGAGACATTGACGATGCAGCCGACACAGGTCGCGCTCGAGAAATCGCCGAACGCCGCACCGCCGTTCGAAGCCTGCGCGGTGTTGCCCACCGCGATCGAGCCAGTCGCGATGGCGTTGGTGCCGATCGCGATTGAGTTGACGCCGGTCGCCTGGGCGCCAAAACCCTGCGCGATCGCGTTGCTGTTGGTGGCCTGCGCGCCATTGCCGATCGCGATCGCATTGGTGGCGCCGGCAAACGCCGCGTTGCCGGCGCCGGTTGCACTGTTGCCGCCGATGGCGATGGCATTGGCGCCCTGCGCCTGGCTGTTGCTGCCAAGCGCGGTGGCGTAGGTCTGCGCCGCATTGAGCGTGCCGGCCAGCGCGCCGGAGCCAAGTGCCGTCGTGCCGTCGGCGGTCGCATTGGCGAATGCCCCGAACGCACTGGCGATGCGGCCCGCGGACGAACTGGCGGCGCCGACCGCAACACTGTTGACGCCGGCTGCATTGCTGCTGAGGCCGACCGCGACGCCGCTGACGCCGCTTGCATTGCTGCCGGCACCGATTGCGGTGCTCTGGGCGCCGTTGGCCGTGCTGCCCTGGCCGAGTGCGGTGGCGTTGGCGCCGCGCGCAACGCTGTCCAAGCCGATCGCGGTGCTGCGGGCGCCGGAAGCAAAGCTGCCCACACCATAGGCGGAACTTCCGCCGCCGGATGCCTGACTGACGGCGCCGATGGCCGTGTCTGAGGCATTGGCCGCGTCGCTTTGAAAGCCGAAGGCCGTGCTCGCAGATCCGGTCGCCGCGCTGTTGCCGCCGTAGGCTGAACTGGCGAACCCGCTCGCCGCACTGTTGATCCCGTAGGCCGAACTCAGGGATCCGGTCGCCTGGGCATTGGCGCCAAACGCCGAGGCATTATCCGCGTTCGCGACGCTGCCGGCGCCAAACGCCGAACTCGAGTTGCCGCTCGCGGTGCTGGTGTCGCCATAGGCCGCGCTGGAGCCGCCGGACGCCACGCTGGCGACGCCGTAGGCGGCGCTGCGGCCACCCGATGCGCTGCTTCCGGCCCCATAGGCCGAGCTCGAGACTCCGGTCGCCTGGGCATTGTTGCCGAACGCTGCGGCGCTGTCGGCGCTCGCTTTGCTGCTGACGCCATACGCCGCGCTGGAGACGCCGCTCGCGGTGCTGAGGAAACCATAGGCCGCGCTGTTCAGGCCGCTGGCGGTGCTTTGGGTGCCGAACGCCGAGGCGTTGTCGGCGCTTGCTGCGCTGGAAACGCCATACGCCGAGCTGGAGGTTCCGGTAGCCTTGCTGCTGTTGCCGAATGCAGAGGCATTATCGCCGCTCGCCGTGCTGAACAAGCCATACGCCGAGCTGGAGATGCCAGATGCCGTGCTCTGGTTTCCAGTAGCCAAGGCACTGGAGGCACTCGCAACGCTGGTGTTGCCGATAGCGATGCTCCCGCCAGCCGTTGCCTGATTGTTGATGCCGCAGGCCATCGCCGTCGGGTCGGTTGACGTGCTGCCGCTGCCACTGAGGCCAAGCGTCCCGTTATCGTTGCAGACAAAGCCCGCCTGCGCCGCGCATGGCGCCAGCGCCGCGCCAAGAGCTGCCGCGAGCACGATCAAGCGCAACCAGACGCGATCCCGACCGCTCCGGGCGGCACCATTCGCGCGATTGCTGCTTCGCCTGCAGCGCCGGCCAATCCCGAACATCTCTGTGCCCCCTCACGAATCGACCACCGCGCACGACGCAAACGCCAGCGCCGCAGCTTCATCCGTGCTCGCAATCCCCCGGCGATCACGGATGCGCCGTCACCAATTTATGGCCGCTGTTGCTGCGCATTACTATCGCTGGGGGCGCAAGGTCATTGCGCGTATTGCCAATCGGTGGATGGATCGGCGTCGCGCGCAGGCCGTGGGCATCATGCAGATGCGCGGTCACCCGCGTCGATGTCGCGGGATAAGTGTTTCGCGGAATCCGCTGGCGGCTTGGCACTCTTGGCCGCGACGGCGCCGATGGGCATCAGCGCTCGATCATCCACGCCCTGAACGGCGCGCGGCCCTCGCGCAAGGGGGCCTGCGCGGCACAATGCGCCGCCAGTCGGCGGCGACATGATGTGACTTCATATAGATGCACATATATATGCGCGCACGGATCCCGGTTCTGCGGGACAGCGCGATTGCGCTGCGCCGCGCCCGGGACAGAGGACGCCTCAATCCTCGATGCCGTAACGGTGCAGGTCGTTGCCGCAGGTATCGAGCCATTTCTTGGCGCGTTCGACCGACGGACAGACTCGCGCGACCACCCGCCAGAATCGCGGAGAGTGATTCATTTCGACGAGATGCGCGACCTCATGCGCGGCGAGATAGTCGAGCACGAAGGACGGCGCCAGGATCAACCGCCATGAGAACGACAGCGAGCCTGCCGAGGTGCAGGAACCCCAGCGGCTCGACTGGTCGCGGATCGACAGCCGCTTGACCTTGACGGAGAGCGCCTCCGCGTAAGACAGCGCGGCCTTGTGCAGTTCGCGTCGTGCTTCGCGCTTCAGGTAATCATGGACGCGCCGCTCGATATGTTCGAGGCCGCCGGCGACGCAAATGAGTCGCTCGCCCGAGTCGCGGGTCTCGGTCCAGACCGTGCCGCGCTCACCGCTTCGATGAACGATCCGATGCGGTACACCGCGCAACGGTACCAAGGTGCCAGGAAGAAACGGCGCCGCCTTCGGCAGACGGCCGAGACGTGCGGCAATCCAGCCACCGTGACGTTGCGCAAAGTCCTTGGCTTCCGCGATCGTGCCACGCGGCGGCATGGTCAGGATCGCTTCGCGGTCGCTCGGATGAATTCGCAACGTATAGCGGCGCGCTCGCCGGTGCCGGCGCAGCCGGATCGCATAGATTTGCGAGCCATGCTTGACGAGAAGACGCGAAGGTTCGGCGGGCCGCCGATAAAGGAGGGCGCGAGTGGCCATATCTGTCAGTCCGGGGGGCAAGAGTTCGCCCGGATTCTGCCATATCCATCGCCAGGGAAAGCGCTCGGCGCAAAAACAAATCATTTGCCCAATATACAGGGCCAGGAGCGTCCCGAGGCTCTACAGGATGGGGTCAGAAGTTAATTTTTTGGCTGAGTTCGGACCCTTTTCAGCCCCTCAAGAGATGAGTTGAAACTCATTCCTTCATCCTGCCCGGAAACGGAAATTCCCGGGTCGAATCAGGGGGTTCCCAAGGTCGTCGAATCAGAGGTGGATCTGCGCGATTCGGCTTCAAATCGGCGCAGACCTTCGTTTTTGCCGACCAGCTATTCGGCGGCCGCCTGCGCCGCCTTCGGATCTGCAGCGGAAAGCATGAAATCGCAGATCCGCGGCACGATTTCCGATCTGAAGCGGGAACCGTTGAACACACCGTAGTGACCGACGCCCTTCTGAACATAATGCACGCGGCGGTGGGCGGGGATCGCGCTGCAAAGCGCGTGCGTCGCTTCGGTCTGACCGAGACCGGAGATGTCGTCGTTCTCGCCTTCCACCGTCATCAACGCCACGCGCCTCACCTTGGAGGGCTCGACGAGCGTGCCGCGATGAGTCATCTCGCCCTTCGGCAGCGCGTGCTTGATGAACACGGTCTCCACGGTCTGCAGATAGTACTCGGCCGCGAGGTCCATGACCGCGAGATATTCGTCGTAGAAATCACGGTGCTTGTCGACCAGATCGCCGTCGCCCTTCACGAGATTGCTGAACAGCTCCTTGTGGGCGCCGACATGGCGGTCGAGATTCATGCTGATGAAGCCGTTGAGCTGCAGGAAGCCTGGATAGACATCGCGCATCACGCCGGGATGCGGAAACGGCACCTTGGTAATGACGTGGCTGCGGAACCACTGGATGCCGCGCTCGGCGGCAAGATTGTTGACCGCGGTCGGGTTTCGCCTGGTATCGATCGGGCCTCCCATCAGGGTCATGGACAGCGGAACGAAGGGATCCTTCTCGGCCTCCATGACGGACACTGCGGCCACCACCGGCACCGAGGGTTGGCACACCGCAATCACGTGCATGTTGCCGCCGAGCACGTGCAACATCTCGATGACGTAGTCGATGTAGTCGTCGAGATCGAAGCGGCCCTCGGCGATCGGCACCATCCGCGCGTCCGCCCAGTCGGTGATGTAGACGTCATGCGTGGGCAGGAAGGCCTCGACCGTCCCGCGCAACAGCGTCGCATAATGCCCCGACATCGGCGCCACGATCAGGACGCGCGGCGCCGGCGCGCGCAACGGCCGCGTCAATTTACGATCGAAATACAGGAGCCGGCAGAAAGGCCTTTCCCAGACACTGTGGGTTTCGACCGGCGTGCGGATGCCGTTGACCTCGGTGACGTCGAGGCCCCATTCCGGTTTGCCGTAGCGCCGCGTGGTGCGCTCGAACAATTCGCAAGCCGCGGCAATCGATTTGCCGAACTCGGTGCGCGACCACGGGTTCATCGGATTCTGAAGCAGGATTTTGGTCGCGTCAGTCACCGCGCGCGCCGGATTGAGCGCCGCATGCGCCATCTCGTACATCCAGTACATCGGCGTCGTGAGCGCCGGACTGCCTTCTGCAACCAGTGGCGGTGCGCCGCCAAATTCACCTATCGGCATTCTCGTCGGCATTCTCGGGCGATCCTTTTCTGCAACGCAACATAGTGCAGAATGCGCAAGAAAGCGTCAATGCATACATTCTGGTATCTAGCTGCCATTTGCACAGGTGCCCCCCGCAATTGCACGGAAAACCGGTGCGGCCGATTTGGAATACGTACGCCGCTCGCGCGACCTCAAAACCGAAAAGCAGTCTTGGAATCATAAGCTTGCTATGATCACCACGTTCCGCCCCCGTGCGAGAAAGTGTGGCCAAGCATGCGGAAGCGTCGGAGACTATGTACGACCTATTCCCCTCCCCCCAGCAGCGAGCCGTTGCGCCGGGCGCTGCGCAAAAGGGCAAGGAATGCCGCAAATGAGGCCAACAAGAGCGCTGCGTTGATCACCGCGGCATCGATCATCAGGTCGGCACGAAAGACATGATCGACAAGCAGCGCCCGCATGCCCTCGAAGACATAGGTCGGCGGCAGCGACCAGGCGACATATTGCAGCCAGTGCGGCAGCACGTTCACCGGGTAATAGATGCAGGCGAGCGGCATGATCGCGAACATCAACGTCCAGACGATGCTTTCCGCGCCCAGGCCGTTGCGCAACACCAGCCCCGACACCAAGATGCCGACCGACCAGCTGGTGAAGATGAGATTGCAGAAGAACGCGATCAGCGGCAGGCCGATGCCGTAGAAATTGAAATGAAACAGGAACAGCGCAAGCCCCGTCATCGGAATGATGCCGATGGCGAGCCGGATCAGGCTCATCGCCATCAGCGCCAGCAGAAACTCGATTGGCTTCAGCGGGCTCATCATCAGGTTGCCGAGATTGCGCGCCCACATCTCCTCGAGAAACGAGATCGAAAAGCCGAGCTGACCGCGAAACAGGATGTCCCACAGGATCACCGCGCCGATCAGCGTGCCGCCGGCACGGGCAAAGAAGCCGGCATTCTGCGCGATATAGCTCTGCAGGAACCCCCAGGTGACGATCTGCACGGTCGGCCAGTAGACCAGTTCGAGCAGGCGCGGCCACGACGACAGCAGGAGATACCAGTAGCGCAGGATCATCGCGGCGATACGATGCGGCGCGATGCCGCCGGCAGATACGAGTTCGCTCACGGCGCCACCTCCCCGGACTTGTTGGACGCATTTTCCGCACGCGAGTCGGCTTCCGCGCTCGAAGAAAATGCTCTGGAGCGTCCGCGCGCGACGTCGAGGAAGACCTCCTCGAGCGTGGTGCGGTTGTAGCGCGCCATGATCTGGGCCGGGGTGTCGTCGTCCTCGATGCGGCCGCGCTTCATGATGATGACGCGGTCGCACAGCCGCTCGACCTCGAGCATGTTGTGCGAGGCAAGCAGGATGGTGGCCTGATGGGTCTTGCAGTAGGTCTCGAGGTGCTCCCGAACCCAGTCCGCGGTATCGGGATCGAGCGAAGCGGTCGGCTCGTCCAGCAGCAACAGCTCCGGCTGGTTGATCAGCGCTTTCGCCAGCGCCACCCGCGTCTTCTGCCCGGCGGAGAGCTTGCCGCTGGCGCGATCGAGGAAATCATCGAGATCAAGATCGGCCGCAAGCTGCGCGATGCGCTCGCGCAGATTGGCAACCGCATAGAGGCGGCCAAAGATCGTCAGGTTTTGCCGCACCGTGAGCCGCATCGGCATGTCGACATAGGGGCTTTCGAAGTTCATCCGGCCGAGCACGCGGGCGCTCTCCTGCGGCATCGGATATCCGAGCACCTGGACGCGCCCCGCGGTCGGCAGCACCAGTCCCATGATCATGGCGATCGTCGTGGTCTTGCCCGCGCCATTGCCGCCGAGCAGGCCCGTGATGCTGCCGCGCGCAATGCGGAACGACACGTCGTCGACGGCGCGCGTGGCCTTGTAGAGCTTGGTGAGATGAACGACCTCGATCGCCGGGGATCCTGCCGGATCCGGCGCTGACAACCAGGGCAAAGCTTCCTCATTTTGCAGCATACGGAGCCGTTAATCGGCCATTGCGGCGACGAGCGCAACCCTCACCGCCACTTTTCGATTTGACATTTCCCCGGTCGATGTTGCCCTGGTGGTGCAGGACCTTCAAATCGGGGGGCACCCGCGTGATGGCGCAGATTTGGAGCCGGGACGGTGCACGGTTAAGATTGGGCCATGACCGATGCGACCGGCTTCGATTTTCGTCATTCGCGACGCTACGTTCGCCTGGACACGATCCTGCGGCTGCGCTGGCTCGCCGCGCTCGGCCAGCTCGCCGCCATTTTCGTTGTCGTGCAGGGCCTGGAATTCGACCTGCCCGTCGTTCCCTGCGTGACCATCGTGAGCCTGTCGGCGGTACTCAATCTGGCGCTGCAAATCGCGTTCAACCCGATGCGGCGGCTGGAGCCGCCTTACGCCGCAGGCCTGCTCGCGCTCAATATCGTCGAACTCGCAGGCCTGTTATATTTCACCGGCGGGCTGCAAAATCCGTTCTCGTTCCTGTTTCTGGCGCCGGTGCTGATTTCGGCAACGGCCCTGCCGGCGCGACTGACGGTCAGCCTGGGGCTGCTTGCGGTCGCATGCGCCTCCGCACTGTTCTTCTTCCATCTGCCGCTACCCTGGGAGAGCGAAGAACCGCTCAGCCTGCCGCCGATCTATCTGGTCGGCGTCTGGCTTTCGATCGTGCTCGCAATCGGCGTCACCAGCCTCTACGCCTTCCAGGTCACCGAGGAGGCGCGCAAGCTGTCGAACGCATTGGCCGCGACCGAGCTGGTGCTCACGCGCGAACAGCATCTGACGCAGCTCGATGGCCTTGCTGCGGCTGCGGCGCACGAACTCGGCACACCGCTGTCGACCATCGTCCTGATCTCGCGCGAGCTGGAACGGGCGCTGCAGGACAACGGCCAGGTCACCGCCGACATCAAGACCCTGCGCGAACAGGCGCAGCGCTGCCGCGATATTCTCGCCAAGATCACGCAGCTGTCGTCGAGCGGGGCGCCGTTCGACCAGATGAAGCTGTCGACGCTGATCGAGGAAACGGTGGCCCCGCACCGGGATTTCGGGATCGACATCAAGGTCCGGATCGCGGTCGCCGGCAGCAGGGAGCCGGTCGGGTCGCGCAATCCGGCAATCCTTTACGGTGTCGGCAACATCCTGGAAAACGCCGTCGATTTCGCCCGCGCGGTCGTCGAGGTGAACGCCTGGTGGAACAACGACACGGTCGAGATCGTGATTTCCGACGACGGCCCGGGCTTCGCTCCCGACATTCTGAAGCGGATCGGCGAGCCCTATCTGTCGCGCCGCCGCAGCACCGAAGAGCCGCAAGGCGAACACAGGGGTTTGGGGCTCGGCGTCTTCATCGCGCGCACGCTTCTGGAACGTACCGGGGCGAAGGTTTCCTTCACCAACCGGCCGTTCCCGGATCACGGCGCGGTGGTTCAGATCGCCTGGCCGCGTCGTCGCTTTGAAGCCGCCGAGAACGAGGAGGGCCGCGGCGGCTAGGAAACCGTCCGAGAATGCGGCAGCCGCCTCGCCGGATCCAAACCTCGCCATCGACGTTCGATGGCCTTGGCAGCTTACTCCCGCAACGCCATATATGCCTATATTCGAGATCTTGAGGACTTCAGCCTTGGCCGCCATCGCCGAACTCACCGGTCACCCCGATCGATCTCTCCTGATCGTGGAGGACGACAAGCCGTTCCTGGAACGGCTGGCACGCGCCATGGAGAGCCGCGGATTTGCCGTCACCTCCTGCGACAGTGTCGCCGAGGGTCTCGCGCAAATCGGCAAGGCGGCGCCTGCCTTCGCGGTGGTCGATTTGCGGCTCGGCGACGGCAACGGGCTCGACGTCGTCTCGGCGCTGAAGCGCAAGCGCCCGGACGCCCGCGCCATCGTGCTCACCGGTTACGGCAATATCGCCACCGCCGTGACCGCGGTGAAGATGGGCGCGGTCGACTATCTCGCCAAGCCGGCGGACGCCGATGACGTGATCGCGGCCCTGCTTGCGACCGGGACCGAGAAATCCGAGCCGCCGCAAAACCCGATGTCGGCCGACCGGGTGCGCTGGGAGCACATCCAGCGCATCTACGAGATGTGCAACCGCAACGTCTCGGAGACCGCGCGGCGGCTGAACATGCACCGCCGAACCTTGCAGCGGATCCTCGCCAAGCGCGCGCCGCGCTAGTTTTTCGTTCGGCCCGTCTTCTTCACCCGAACCGCCCGCTTCGCTCGAAAGCACTTTGGTGCTTCCCGCCGGATCCCGCGAATTTTGATACCTCACGGACTTGCCGGAGGGTATTTTCGGCTGTTGTCGTGTCAAAGTCGGGTCTTTGGCGGGTCGCTGACGTGGTCACCAAGGTCGTTTCGGCTCAGATGTCACGGATTGATCTCAGGGGTCGCAGATGTTGATTCAGAAGCTCAGGCTGCAGCGCGGCTGGTCGCAGGAGCAACTGGCGGAATTGAGCGGCTTGAGCATTCGCACCATTCAACGCCTCGAACGAGGACAGACCGCGAGCGTGGAATCGTTGAAAGCGCTGGGCGCGACCTTCGAGATCGATTTTTCCCAGCTGAAGGAGCCCGACATGAACGCGACCACGAGCCCGGCGTCTTCCACGCCGACAACGATGAATGCAGGCGTCAGCACCGAAGAAGCTCTCGCGCTCGCGCATGTCCGCAAGCTGAAAGGCTTTTACTTTGTCCTGATGCTGTACGGCGTGGTCATCGGCTTCCTCGCCATTGTGAACCTCGTGACCTATCGGCACTATCTCTGGTTTTTCTGGCCTGCCCTGGGCTGGGGGATCGGCATGCTGTTTTACGGCCTGCGCGTGTTCGACAAGGTTCCCTTCCTGAATGCTGGATGGGAGCGACGACAGGTCGAAAAGCGTCTCGGGCGGAAGCTCTGAGCGGAATCGTCACTCCCGCAACTCGCCGTGCCCCTGCGGATCGATCAGCCGGTTGATCCGCTGCGCGGCGGCCAACGCAAAGCGTACCGTCATCAGTTTGCGGGTCGGCGCCTTCAGGCGATGCTCCGGCGCCTCGCAATGAAGATGCGCGCCATAGGCATCCGCAACGATGAGACCGGTCTGCTTCGGAAAGATCTCGCAAGGCAGATCCTGCGTGAAGGCAAAAAACAGCCGGTCGCAATGGGCACGGTAATCCTCCCATTTGTGGTCGGCGCGCAGATCCTCGACCGACGATTTGATCTCCACGATCCAGATCTCGCCGCGCTCATTCAGCGCCACCAGATCGGCGCGGCGGCCCGAGGGCAGCGGCAATTCGCTGATGCAGGCAAATCCGAGCGATCGCAGCAGCCGCGCAGTGCCGCGCGCGATCGCGAGCGCAGTCTCGGACTGACGGCCGTCCGGCGCTGGAACGAGGCTGACGTGGCGGGCGGAGGATTCCATGGTGGCATCACATTAGCCGATTCTCGTTTCGTTCTCCAAGGGCATCGATCGCGATCGCAAGCTTTCGACGCATGCGCCGGGAACCCCGCCACTGGCAGCCGCTTGATATCCGACACATAAGGCGGCCTCCTGATGATCGATGACCTCTGGTACAAGAACGGCATTTTCTACTGTCTGTCGGTTGGCACCTACATGGACTCCAACGGCGACGGCATCGGCGACTTCAAAGGCTTGTTGCGCCGGCTCGATTATCTGCACGGGCTTGGCATCACCACGATCTGGCTGATGCCGTTTCAGCCGTCGCCCGGCAGGGATGACGGTTATGACGTTGCCGACTATTACGGCGTCGATCCGCGCTACGGCACGCTCGGCGATTTCGTCGAATTCACCCATGGCTGCCGGCAGCGCGGCATTCGCGTCATCATCGATCTCGTCGTCAACCACACGTCCGATCAGCATCCCTGGTTCCGCGATGCGCGCAGCGCCAAGGATTCGCTCTATCGCGACTGGTACGTCTGGTCGGACAAGAGGCCTGCCAATGCCAACCAGGGGATGGTGTTTCCCGGCGTGCAGAAGTCGACCTGGACCCACGACAAGGAGGCGAAGGCCTGGTACTTTCATCGCTTCTATGATTTCCAGCCCGACCTCAACACCTCGAACCCGCATGTCCAGGCCGAGATCCTCAAGATCATGGGGTTCTGGATCCAGCTCGGCGTCTCCGGTTTCCGCATGGATGCCGTGCCGTTCGTGATCGCGACCAAGGGCGCCAAGGTCCGCAAAGCTATCGAACAATATGACATGCTGCGTTCGTTCCGCGAATTCCTGCAGTGGCGGGAGGGCGACGCCATCATCCTCGCGGAAGCCAACGTGCTGCCCGATACCGACATGAAGTATTTCGGGGACGACGGCGATCGCATGCACATGATGTTCAATTTCCAGGTCAACCAGCATCTGTTCTATGCCCTGGCCGCGGGGGATTCCCGACCGCTCGCGAAGTCGCTGGCGGCGACCAGGCCGCGCCCGGCGACGGCGCAATGGGGCCTGTTCCTGCGCAATCACGACGAGCTCGATCTCGGGCGGTTGAGCAAGGCGCAGCGCGACGTGGTGTTCGAGGAGTTCGGTCCCGACAAGAGCATGCAACTCTACGACCGCGGCATCCGTCGCCGCCTCGTGCCAATGCTGGGCGGCGACCGGCGACGCCTCGAGCTCGCCTACAGCTTGATGTGCACGCTGCCGGGAACGCCGGTGATCCGCTACGGCGACGAGATCGGAATGGGAGACAATCTTGACCTTCCCGAGCGCAATTGCGCGCGCACCCCAATGCAATGGTCGAGCGAACCGAACGCCGGATTCACCAAGAGCGACAAACCGTGCGCACCAGTGATCGACAGCGGCCCGTATGGTTTCGAGCACGTCAACGTCGCGAAGCAGCGCCGCGATCCCAACTCGATACTGAACTGGACCGAGCGGATCGTTCGCATGCGCAAGGAAGTCCCCGAAATCGGCTGGGGCGACTTCAAGGTGATTGCGGTGAAAGATCCCGCCGTATTCATCATGCGCTACGACTGGCGCAACAATTCCGTGCTGTTCGTGCATAATCTCGATGAGACGCCGCGGGAAATCGCATTCACCACCGGGCTTCCCGGTGAATCCGGAAAGCGCCTGGTCAACCTGCTCGCGGAGGACCACAGCCAAGCCGACGCGCGCGGCCGCCACAGCCTGGTGCTCGAGCCTTACGGCTATCGCTGGTATCGCGTCGGCGGGCTGGACTATTTGCTGAAGCGAAGCGACATAGATGCCGACACGGCCGGCAAGACCGTTCACACGGCCTGAGCTGGTATTTCGACAATCACCCCCTCATTGCCACGCATGTCGAGCGCGCCGTGGACCTGTTCGCCCTCGCGGTCCAGGTAGGTCGACAGCAGGATTTCGCCATCGAGCCCGATTGCATCCGACGACAGCGACACCGGTTCCGCGCCGAGGTTCAAGGCGACCATGATCGCCGCGCCATCGGCCTCGCGACGATAAAGCAGCAGATCTCCCTCGGCCGCGACCGGCGCATAGCTGCCGAAGACGAGTTGCGGCCGCTCGTTGCGCAGCCTGATGAGCGCCTTGTAGAGGCTCAGGATCGATCTGGTATCGGCCGCGAGGTTGACGACGTTCTCATGCACGCAGTCGTCCGCCAGCGGCAGCCAGGGTGGCGCGCTGGAGAAGCCGGCGTAACGTGTCGCATCCCATTGCATCGGAGTTCGGCAACCGTCGCGGCCGACGCCGATTCCGGGCAGGTTCTTCTCGAAGGGGTCGCGCACCTGCGCCGGCGCGATCGCAACCTGACGCATGCCGATCTCGTCGCCGTAATAGAGCGTCGGCGTACCCCGCAAGGTCAACAGCAGCATCGCGGCCACGCGTGCCTGCTCGCGGCCGACCCGGCTCGCCACCCGCGGCCGATCGTGGTTGCCGAGCACCCAGTTCGGCCAGGCTCCCCTGGGCAACGCCCTCTCGTAATCGGCGATGATCCTTTCGATCAAGCGCGCGCTCCACAGCGTCGACAACAAGGCGAAGTTGAACGGCATCTGCGCGCCGGCGAGATCGTTGCCGTAATAGGCAACCAGCCGATGCAGCGGCAGATAGATTTCGCCGATCAGAACGCGCGCGTCGAATTCGTCCGTCACCTTGCGCATCTCGGCGACCACGTCATGGACTTCGGGCTGATCGGTCGAATACTGCGTCAGCATCGCCTCATGCGGCGGCCGGCCCTCGAGAAAATGCGGGTTCGGCGGGTTGTCGCGAAACGCGGCGTCCTTGATCAGGTGCCAGATCACGTCGACGCGGAAGCCGTCGACCCCCTTGCGCAGCCAGAAGCGCATCACGTCATAGATCGCCTGCCGCACCTCCGGATTGCGCCAGTTCAGGTCGGGCTGCTGGGCCAGAAAGGCGTGATAGTAATACTGGCCGGTCGCGGCGTCATAGTCCCAGGCGCTGCCGCCGAATTCCGACAGCCAGTTGTTGGGCACGCCGCCATCCGGCTTCGGGTCGCGCCAGATGTACCAGTCGCGCTTCAGATTGTCGCGCGCGCTCCGGCTTTCGAGAAACCAGGGATGCTGGTCCGAGGTGTGGTTCGGAACGAGATCGAGAATGATCCTGAGGCCGCAGTCATGGACGGCCGTCACCAGCGCGTCGAAATCCTCCATGGTGCCGAACAGCGGATCGATCCCGGTATAATCGGAGATGTCGTAGCCGAAATCGGCCATCGGCGAGGCAAAGATCGGCGACAGCCAGATCGCGTCGATGCCCAGGCTCAGCAAATACGGCAGCCGGTGAATGATACCTGCGATATCGCCGACGCCGTCGCCGTCGCTGTCCTGAAAGGAGCGCGGATAGATCTGATAGAAGATCCCGCTCCGCCACCAGTTTTCATCGGTCGGATCCATGCCTGCAACCGCTTTCCAGGATCAGCATATCAGCATCGCCAGCCAACGCCGGAACCAGGTCAAGGTTCAGCCAATTTGCTGAACCCGCCATGACCATGGGCGGCCGCCGGTGGGCACGGATCAAGCTTTTTTCACTTGGCGCAGTGCAAAAAATCGGCATGGTTAGCCCATGACCCAGGAAACCGAGACCAAGGCGAAGGCCGGCGCGATCATCGTGCCGGTGACGCTGTTCGAGCAGAACTGCACTATCATCTGGTGCGAGGCGACCAAGAAGGCCGTGGTGATCGACCCCGGCGGCGACGTTCCGAAGATCCGGGCCGCGATCAAGCAAACCGCCGTCAACGTCGAGAAGATCTGGCTGACCCACGGCCATATCGATCACGTCGGCGGCGCGGCCGAACTGCGCGACGCGCTGCAGGTGCCGATCGAGGGTCCGCACGTCGCCGATAAATATTTGCTCGACAATGTGGTCTCGAGCGGGGCGCGCTTCGGCATGAGCGGGGTACGCGATTTCGCGCCCGACCGCTGGCTCGAGGAAGGCGACCGGGTCTCGATCGGCGAATTGACCTTCGAGATCCTGCACTGCCCCGGCCATTCGCCGGGCAGCGTCGTGTTCTTCAACAGGGATTTGCGTTTCGCCCATGTCGGCGACGTCCTGTTCAACGGCTCGGTCGGCCGCACCGATCTGCCCGGCGGCAGCCACGCCACGCTGATCAGCTCGATCAAGGACAAGCTGCTGCCGCTCGGCGACGACATCGGCTTCATCTGCGGCCACGGCGCCGGCTCGAGCTTCGGCCAGGAGCGCATGACCAACCCGTTCCTCACCGGCGAGATGTGACGCGCGAGTCGTGATCGTTGAGACGACGGCCGAGAATGCTGCGACGTTCCGCGCCATGACACACATGCGAAATCGCTCCGCGGCGCGGACTGCGCCCGAGATTTTGTCTGAACCTGTCGCCCTCATCAAACAGAGGGCGCGGGGAATGCCGGGTGCCCAATGCACCCGCAGCCTCGTGCGCGCTGGGTAGTTTTAGTATGCGCACGAGTATTCACAGCGGAGGCACCGGAAACATCCGGCATTCCCCACGCAATGGTTGGAACGGTTTCCTTCGCGCTCTCCCTGGTGACGAGTTCCTTCTTGCCACCATCGCCCTCCGGATTGCATGGCATCTCATATCCCGGTTGGGCTGAGTGTGCCTCCGCGAAGGCTTAGCATCAGCAACGGATGCCAGGACCACACGACTTCGCCGTACGCATCAGCGCCGTTCGTCTTGCGCGTTTGCCGATCGCTCACAGGAGAACCCGCCCTGCGATCCCGTTTCGCGCGCGACGCTGCCGCGTCCACCGCATCCCACCCCAACGTTCGTGACGATCGCGAAGCGCCCCTCTTTGG
>Ga0307508_10000198_pt1 | contig 72864 bp, 83 predicted proteins | sample 9_EM_MG_FD_203089 | JGI IMG/M metagenome (GOLD analysis project Ga0307508, IMG submission 203089) | Populus trichocarpa ectomycorrhiza microbial communities from riparian zone in the Pacific Northwest, United States - 9_EM | ecosystem: Host-associated > Plants > Roots > Unclassified | place... | reverse complement strand
AACCCCGCGAGCCTCAACACGCGGATCCCCAACTCCAAGCCGCTCCATGCCGTTCTCCAATCCCTCTACAGGATCAGTGAATCAGCTCCCGACAAACTTGAATACCCACTTCCGTGCATCCCGTAGCACAGGGGGAGAGGGAGCAAGGAACTTGCCTCTTTGCCTCCCCTCCCCTATAGCGCGCCGCTTCCGGCCAGGGTCATCCCTGGAGGCCTGGCCGGGATTTTGAACCAAGCATATCGGAGACTGTAATGAGCGAACAGCTTACGCTCGCAGCCGAGACGCGTGGACAGGTTGGCAAGGGAGCCTCCCGTTCGCTTCGTCGTGAAGGCCGCGTACCCGCCGTGATCTACGGCAACAAGCAAGACCCCGCCTCGATCCATATCGAGGAAAAGGCGCTGATGCGCGCCCTGATGACGGGTCATTTCATGAATTCTGTGGTGATGATCGAAGTCGACGGCAAGGCCGTGCGCACCCTGCCCAAGGATGTTGCGTTTGACGCTGTGAGCGATCGCCCGGTCCATGCCGATTTCCTGCGCATTTCCGAGCACGCGACCGTGCACGTCAATGTGCCGGTGGTCTTCACTGACGAGGAGCTCTCCAAGGGCATCAAGCGCGGCGGCGTTCTCAACGTCGTGCGCCACGAGCTGGAGTTGATCTGCGACGCGGCCGAGATCCCCGACGAGATCGCCATCTCGCTCAAGGGCACCGATGTCGGCGATTCGATCCACATCTCGCAGGTGAAGCTGCCCAAGGGCGCCAAGTCGGCGATCGACGACCGCGATTTCACCATCGCAACGCTGATCGCGCCGTCAGCACTCAAGTCCGAGACGCTCGAGCAGGTGGCTGAAGAAGCCGCCCTCGCCGAGGCCGCTCATGAGGAGCATGTCGCCGAGGTCGAGGCCGAGGCTGCTGCCGAGGAAGCCGCACCAGAGGGTGAAGCTTCGGAAGGCTGAGCCTGACGAACCGCTCCGCGAGGAGCGACAGATACGGGGCAGGAAAGCATCGCGCTTCCCTGCCCCTTTTCTTTGGCTAAAGGGAATTCATGCAACTCTGGGTCGGCCTTGGTAATCCCGGCGCGCAATATGCGCTGCAGCGGCACAATGTCGGCTTCATGGCGGCCGATACGATCGCCGAGATTCATGATTTCGGGCCGGTGAAGAAAGCGTTCCAGGGCTGGACCCAGGAAGGCCGGATCGGGCCCGAGAAGATCCTGCTGCTCAAGCCCGCGACCTTCATGAACGAGAGCGGCCGCTCAGTCGGCGAAGCGATGCGCTTCTACAAGCTCGATGTCGGCGATGTAACCGTCTTCCATGACGAGCTCGATCTCGCGCCCTTCAAGGTGAAGGTGAAGACCGGCGGTGGCACCGCCGGCCATAACGGCCTGCGCTCCACCGAGGCGCATATCGGCAATGAATTTCGCCGGGTGCGGATCGGGATCGGCCATCCCGGGCACAAGGACAAGGTCAGCCCCTATGTGCTCGGCAATTACGCCAAGGCGGAGATGGACCCGCTCGCCGATCTGCTCGGCGCGGTCGCGGCCGAGGCGCGCTGGCTGGCGGAAGGCAATGACGGTCGCTTTATGAGCGACGTGGCGCTGAGGCTGAACGACGCAGGCTGAGGCCGAGCCAGACGAGCAGCGCCACCGCAATCAGGTTGGTCACGATCTTGAACCAGAGATCGGCCGGCGCGGCCCAGATGAAACCGACAAAGCTCACCGCCATCGCACCGCCGACCACGCCGAACACCAGCGCGTAGCGGTGTGCGGGCCGCCAGTCGGCATGCGCCGTCCAGTGCGGCAGAACGCCGAGCGCTGCGGCGACCATGATGATCCAGTCGCCGACCGGCGCGATCGGGGGCACCTGCGGCGCGATGCCAAAGGCGAGCAGCACCATCGCGTAGAGCAGCACTGACCAGACAATCCCGCCCAGCGCGACCAGCCACGGCGATGGCGGGCGCTTGGGACGCGCCGGTGCGAACGCCTTTCGCTGCGGCCCGAGCGCGAGCAACGCCAGCCCGGCCATCATACCGATCGCGATGAGCACCGCGACGAGCGGGGGTGTATAGGGCGGCATGTGGAAGACGTTCACGCGCGCGAACTGAGTCCAGCTGTACCAGGCGAGGAAACAGCCGAGCGCGAAGAACAGCGACACGATCACCCCGCCGGTCTTGCTGAGCCAGCCCTCATCGCGGCGCGCGGGAAAGAGGAGCTCGGCGAGCAGCACCGGCAGCATCACCACCAGCACGCTTTCATACGCGAGCGCCCAGAGCAGATAGACATAGTTGACGCCCATCCACCGGGCATATTCGACGCCCTTGAGCTTGATCACCAAAGGCGCGAGCGAGGTCTGCTGGATCAGGCATTCCTCGGCGATCGCAAGCACCAAGGCGAGCAGCAACAGGCTCTGCCAGCCAAGGCCCTTCCGCCGGACGATCTCGCGGATCAGCACCGCGCCACCGCCCCAGACCGCGATCTCGATCGGCAGAACGAAGATCGAGCTGAAACGCGTTGCACCCGGCAACACCTCGGTGAGCAAAGGCGCGAACAGCATCAGCAGGATGGCGGGAGCAGCGCGGGAGTACCAGGAGCGTGCCATCGATATTTACCCTTCGCGCCAGCCCAGCTATGATAAGATACTTAGTCGTTTATATCTTAGCTGTAAGACAAATTCAAATGGTTCGTTCGAAACAGGATAAAGCGGCCGATTTCGCCGCGACCAATGCGCTCAACCGCAACATGGCGACCGCCGTGGTGATGTTCCACGAGGCCGCGTCGCGGCGGCTCGGGATGACCGCGGCCGACCGCAAATGCCTCGGTGTGCTGGCCGAGATGGGCACCGCCACGCCGGGCCAGATCGCCCGTGCGACCGGACTAACGACGGGGGCGATCACCGGGATCGTCGATCGGCTGGAAAAGCTGGGCTATGCGGCGCGCAGGCCCAGCCCGACCGACCGGCGCAGCGTGATCGTCCATGCGCTCCGCCGCGACGAGCTGGCCGCGGTGATGAACCCGATCTTCGCCTCGCTCACCGCGGCGATGGACTCGCTGTACGAGCGCTACACCCCCGAACAGCTCGCGTTGATCCAATCCTATCTGGCGGACACGACGGAAACATTGCAGGCGGAAACCCGCAAGATCGAGGATTCCCGCCGTGCCCATCCGTAGCTTTTTCGCCACCCGACTTTACGAGGGCAGCCTCGACGACAGTGATTTCGTCGCCGAGCTCGACCATGGCTGCCGCATGCTCGCCGAAGACGACCGCGCCGGGCGCGCCTGGTCGAAGGCGCATGGCTATCGCGGCTATACCTCCTACGCCTCGCTCGACGACCTGCCGCAGCGCGACCCGGTGATCGGCGAGCTGGTGCGGCGGCTCGGCAAGCATGTCGCCGCCTTTGCCCGGGATTGCGCCTTCGATCTGGACGGGCGCAAGCTGAAGCTCGACAGCCTGTGGGTGAACATCCTCAAACCCGGCGGCACGCATTCCGGGCACATCCACCCGCACAGCGTGATCTCCGGCACCGTCTATGTCGCGGTGCCCCCGGGCTCGGGCGCGCTGAAATTCGAGGATCCGCGCCTCGCCATGATGATGGCCGCCCCCACCCGCCGCGACGACGCGCCCGAGGATTTGCGCAGCTTCGTCTATGCCGACCCGACAACCGGCAGCATATTGCTCTGGGAGAGCTGGCTGCGGCACGAAGTGATGCCCAACGCGGCGAAGGAGGAGCGGATCAGCATCAGCTTCAACTATCGCTGACGGCTCCGTTCAGAATTTGAAGCCGACCACCATGTTGACGATCGGGTTGGTCGACGATGTACGGTCATTGCCGACACTGGTTGCGCGAAGCTCGCGAAAGGCGCGTGGCATACCGGGGTTGACCCGCCCGAGCAGCGTGCCGCCCTCGATGCCGAGCATCACGCCGCCACTCAGTATCTGAGTGTAGCCGAAGGTCGCGGCCGGCGTGAACCGCTTGAAACCACGCACGCCCATGCCGGTATTCGGCCCCCTCGGCACATAGAGCAGCCCGTGCGTGGTACGCTCGGCATCACGCGCGAAATTGGTCCGGCTGTAGAAGCGCAGGCCGCCCGAGAAATGAAAACCCTGGCCGGCGAGCGGATAGAAATCCATCATCGAGCTGGCGAAGCGCTGGCGCAGAGTGCTGTCGGGATCGAGCAGGAGATCAGCCACCGGGCGCGGCGCGAATTCGATGCGAAGATGAAAGTCAGGCGTCAGCGCCAGCCCCGGATAGGGCAAGCCCAGGGAACCAGCCAGGCGCGGCACGGGCAATATGCCGTGAAATGGCGCCGCCTGTTGCGCCCATGCCGGCGCAGCGGCGATACCGCCCGTCAGTACAGCGACCATCAGCGCCGTGCGCATCAGCCATCCCCCAAAACCGCAGGCGGGCCCCCTCGCATGCTGTCATTTCCATGACCGCGCCAAACGGCCGAACCCGCACAGATTTCCGGTTAATTTTTTACCATAGGGCCAGTGCGCGGCCGATATCGGGACGCGGTGCTGGCATATCGCGGGCGAACGCCCTATCGCGCGTCTCCAATCAGCCGGGTAACCCCGGCGCCATCATCTACGCTTGTCTATTTAGGGTACTATCATGGGTTTCCGCTGCGGTATCGTCGGCCTGCCGAATGTCGGCAAATCGACGCTGTTCAACGCTCTCACCGAGACGGCCGCCGCGCAGGCGGCGAACTATCCGTTCTGCACGATCGAGCCGAATGTCGGCAATGTCGCGGTGCCCGACAAGCGCCTCGACCAGCTCGCAGCGATCGCGGGCTCGGCGAAGATCATCGAAACCCAGCTCGGCTTTGTCGATATTGCCGGCCTGGTGCGCGGCGCGTCGAAGGGCGAGGGTCTCGGCAACCAGTTCCTCGGCAACATCCGCGAGGTGGACGCGATCGTCCATGTCCTGCGTTGCTTCGAGAATGGCGATGTCACCCATGTCGAGGGCAAGGTCGATCCGATCGCCGATGCCGAGACGGTCGAGACCGAGCTGATGCTCTCCGATCTGGAGAGCCTCGAAAAGCGCGTGCCCAATTTCGCCAAAAAGGCGGCACAGGGCGACAAGGAAGCCAAGATCGCGGTCTCGGTGCTCGGCCAGGCGCTCGAGCTGCTCCGCGAGGGCAAGCCCGCCCGGCTGACCAAACCCAAGGACGAGGAGGAAGCCCGCGTCTTTTCGCAGGCGCAGCTCCTCACCTCGAAGCCCGTCCTCTATGTCTGCAACGTCGATGAAGGCGATGCCGCGCATGGCAACGCCCTGTCGGCGCGGGTGTTCGAAAAGGCGAAGGCCGAGGGCGCGGAAGCAGTGGTCGTCTCAGCCGCGATCGAGGCCGAGATCGCGACCATGGCGCCCGAAGAGCGCGGCGAATTCCTCGCCGAACTCGGCCTGGAAGAGACCGGCCTCGCCCGGGTGATCACCGCGGGCTACAAATTGCTCCACCTCCTGACCTTCTTCACCGTCGGCCCCAAGGAAGCGCGCGCCTGGACAGTCCATGTCGGCGCCAGGGCACCCCAGGCGGCAGGCGAGATCCACACCGATTTCGAACGCGGCTTCATCCGCGCCGAGACGATCGCGTTCGACGATTATGTCGCGTTGAAGGGCGAAGCTGGCGCGCGCGATGCCGGCAAGCTCCGGTCTGAGGGCAAGGAATATATCGTCCAGGACGGCGACGTGATGCTGTTCCGCTTCAACGTCTGAGGTTGCGGGCGCGCACCCGCGGCCTTATTTGCGAACCATGCTTGCCCGGCTGATCCTGTCACTGCTGCTCGCCGCCTTCACCCTTCCGGCGATGGCGACCGCGCCCTGTCACGACACGCCGGCGCCAATGGCCATGGCTGCGGGTCACTCAATGCCTGCGATGCCGGCGCATGACGACAAAGCGATCGTCGCCCATGATTGCATCGGTTGCATCCCGCCATCGAGCCTGAAGAGCGGCGCGGACTTCGGCTCTCCCCTGAAGCGCGCAGAAATCCGGATTGCCGGGTTCGCCCGGCTGAATCCCGGCAAGGCCCCTGCCCCCGCAACACCCCCTCCGCGCGCGGAAGCATGATCGACGGGCGTTCGCGCCCGCGCATGTTTTTCCTCGTGGAGTTGAATCTATGAAGCGTTACCCCCTGCTCGCGGCCTGCGCCGCGGCGGCGCTGCTGCCCTTTCCCGCAGCCGCGCAAATGATGCCCGGCATGTCCATGCCAATGCCCGCCCCTGCCAAGGCGAAGCCCAAGGCCCATCCAAAGGCCGCGCCAAAAAAGGCGACAAAGCCGAAGCCAGCCGCCCCCGTGCCCACAGCACCTGCCCCAGCAATGGAAGCAATGCCCGGCATGGATCACCCGGCGCCTGAAGCGCAGGCCGAACCCCAATCTCCGCCGGCAGCACCGCCCGCAACTATGCCCGCGATGCCCGGCATGGACATGCCGGCAAGCACCCCTCCCACGCCCGATCACGCAACGCATGCGCCGGAGGCCATGTCCGCCATGCCCGGCATGGCGATGTCGCCCGGCGGCGGCGCCTATGGCGAAGGCTCGGGCACGGCACGCGTCCCCGCCAATGAGGGCGCGATGCACGGCGTGGACCTCAGCACCGGCGGCTGGGCGCTGATGCTCCACGGCTATGCCTGGGGCGCCTATACCGATCAGGGCGGCCCGCGTGGCGACAAGGAGGCGTTCGTCCAGTCGATGGCGATGCTCAGCGCCTCGCACGATCTCGGATCAGGCGTGCATCTCCAGCTCCGCTCGATGCTGAGCCTCGATCCGCTGATGGGCGCCAAAGGCTATCCGAACCTGTTCGCCACCGGCGAAACCGCGAACGGCACCGTGGCGCTGATCGATCGCCAGCATCCGCATGACCTGTTCATGGAGCTGGCCGGCCGGGTCGATATCGACATCGGCAAGGGCAGCAGCCTGTTCCTCTATGGCGGCCCCGTCGCCGAGCCGGCGCTTGGGCCATCCGCCTTCATGCACCGCGCCTCGGCGCAATATCTGCCGCTCGCGCCGATCACCCATCACTGGTTCGACAGCACCCATATCAGCTTCGGCGTGGTGACGGCGGGCATCTCGACACCGCATTGGCAGCTCGAAGGCTCGGCCTTTCGCGGGCGCGAGCCGGACCAGCATCGCTGGAATATCGAGACGCCGAAGCTCGATAGCTGGAGCCTCCGCGCGACCTGGACGCCCTCGCCGGCCTGGACACTACAGGCGAGCCATGGCCGGATCGAAAGCCCCGAACAGCTCGAAGCCAATCTCGACGAGGCGCGGACAACGGCCAGCGTGCAATATGCCCAGAACGGGCTCTCAACGCTGTTCGCCTTTTCCGCCAAGAAGAAGCTCCCCGGCCGCACGCTCACCGCCTGGCTGGCCGAGGCGAATTGGGACATCGACCAGCACCACAGCATCTTCGGCCGCGCCGAGAATGTCGCCAATGACGAGCTGTTCCCGAACATCGCCGATCCGCTCCACGATCGGGCCTTCCGGGTCAGCAAGTTCGAGGGCGGCTACGCCTATCGGCTGAAGCTGCCCGGGCCATTCGGGCTTGCGCTCGGCGGCGCGCTGGCGGCCTATGCCAAGCCGGCGGCGCTCGATGCGGCCTATGGCAAGGCACCGGTCAGCTACACGCTGTTCGCGAAGCTGTCGCTCGGGCATTAGGCGACAAACCCCGGAGTCGCTCATGGCCAGCATTCGCCCGCTTCTTGTCGCCCTGCTCGCCATAACGGCTCCAGCCGCGCTGCTTGCGGCACCAGTCCAGACCAACCCGGCGCCCGCGGAAACGCGGGCGCCAATCACCATCCTGGTCTCGATCGACGGCTTCCGCGCCGAATATCTGGATCGCGGCGTCACCCCCAACCTGTCGGCGCTCGCGGCAGGCGGCGTGCACGCGGCGATGCGGCCGAGCTTCCCGTCCAAGACCTTCCCGAACCACTGGACCCTCATCACCGGCCTCAGGCCCGATCGCACCGGCATCGTCGCCAATATGATGGAGGATGCCGCGCGCCCGGACGAAGTCTTCAAGATGGAGACCGACGACCCCTTCTGGTGGAACGCCGCCGAACCGCTCTGGGTGACCGCCGAGAAAGCGGGCATCCGCAGCGCCACCCTGTTCTGGCCGGGATCCAATGTGGCCTGGGGTGGGACCATGGCGAAGCAATGGCCGCACGACATCACCGGCGGAACGCGGCCCGAGGACTGGCAGCAGTTCAGCATGGCCGTGAACAACATTCAGCGCGTCAACGGCGCGCTCGACTGGGTGCGCCGCCCCGCCGCGATCCGCCCGAAATTCGTGACGCTCTATTTCGACACGATCGATACCGCCGGCCACACCTACGGCCCGGACGACCCAAGAACGACCCAGGCGGTGGCCGAAATCGACGCCATAATCGGCCAACTCGTCCAGGGCCTGCGCGACATGGGTCAGCCCGCCAATCTCGTGATCGTCGCCGATCACGGCATGGCGACGATCAGCAAGGCGCGCACCATCGTCCTGGACCAGATCGCCAACCCGGCGGACTACCGCGTGGTGGAGGCGACCAGCTACGCGTCGCTTGCCCCCGTGCCCGGCCATGAGGCGGCGCTCGCGGCGGCGCTGCGCAAGCCGCACGATCATCTCACCTGCTGGCCCAGGGCGGAGATCCCGGCCCGTTTCCATTACGGCACCAACCCCCGCATCCCGCCCTGGTTCTGCCTGGCGGAAACCGGCTGGCTGGTGGTGAAGACAGCGACCACAAAGGTCGATGACAATGGCAATCATGGCTATGACCCCATGGCGCCCGAAATGGCGGCCCTGTTCATCGCCAACGGCCCGGCGGTCAAAGCGGCCGGCACGCTGCCGCCCTTCGACAATGTCGACATCACCCCGCTGTTGCGCGATCTGATCGGCTTGCCGCCGGGCACGGGCCTTGACGGCGACGACACGCCTTTCCGCGACATATTGGTGAAATGACGGGATCTGTGATGCAATATTTCGAAGATATCGAAGTCGGTATGAAATCCAGTTTCGGCCATTATGAGGTCACCCGCGAAGAGGTGATCGCCTTCGCCGCGAAATATGATCCCCAGCCCTTCCACCTCTCCGACGAGGCCGCGGCCGCCACGCATTTCGGCCGGCTCTCGGCCAGCGGCTGGCACACCTGCGCGATGACCATGTCGATGGTCGTCGCCAATCTCGAAGCTCATAGCCAGGCAGGCCTCGGTTCCCCCGGCATCGACGAGCTGCGCTGGCTCAAGCCGGTCTATCCCGGCGACACCCTGCGCTGCGAAACCGAACTGCTCGAAAAGCGCCCCTCGCAAAGCCGCCCGGAAATGGGCAGCTTCCGCAGCCGCATGACCGTGCTCAACCAGCACGACGTGCCGGTGATGACCTTCCTGTCGATCGGCCTGATCCGGACCAGACCCGTCCAGCCTTAGCGACGGTGATGATCCCCACGCCGCGACCCGCCATAATCACGCCACACCGGCCGCGTCTCCCGGCCGCGCCAGGCGCCTGAACGGCCCTGCCAATAGCCGCGCTGCTGGTCGTTCCAGCGATGGCGGCGATTATTGCGATCATAGACGTAATAGCCGCTGCCGGGATAATAATAGTCGCCGTACCAGCCCCAATAGGGATCGGCGCTGAAGCCGCCATAATAGGGATCCCAGCCACCGCTGTTATAGCCGACCGAGACACCGCTATAATAGCCGTCCTCCGCGCAGGCGGAGAGGCCAAGGCCCGCGGTGAGCGCCAGGCCGGCAATGATCAATCGAGATTTGGACATCGAACGCACTCCATATCAAAGGAGAGCGCCGCGGGCTGAAACGCGCCAGCGGCGCTTCAATGCGTAAACAACGGTGAAAATGCCCCGAGGGTTCCCCTGATGCGGAGCATCCCACTCCAGAGCCGATATCCGCCCGATATCGCTTGTGCTAGGCCCGGGCTCACCGCCGCCAGGACGCCCAACCCTCATGCTGAGCCAGCCCGAACAGGCCCTGTTGAACCTGGAGCAGGCGCGCGAGTTGCGGGCATCCGGCACCTCCTATCGCGACATTCGCCGCCGCCTCGATCTCACCACGAGCCAGCTCAGCCATATCCGCCGCGCGCTCAAGCGCGAAAAAGCCTCCCGCACCCGGCTGCGCTCGACCAACACCGGCGCGACCGATCGCGACCTGCCGGTCGGCCATTCAGTCCTACCCGCTGGCCTACGGCGCCTGCTGACCGCATCCGGCTACCGCACCCTGGGCGATCTCGCTGACCGGCTCGCCGACCCCGAGCTTCCCGGCCTGGAAACCATGAACGGCATTGGCCCCCACCGCGCGCGCCTGGTGAAGAACCTCCTCGATCATTTCGGCCTGCTCCCCGGCCGAAGCGACCTTCAGGCCGAGATCGAACGCCTCTTCCCCGAACTCGGCGATACGCCTTTGGACGGGGATATCGGTGATGGATTCCGGTAAGATGGCGTTGGTTCAACCTGGCGCGGCGCTTCGGTGAGTCCCCGCATGATCACCGATGGCTGTGGGATGCAGCTCGCCCAAGCTAGCCGCACCAATCCGATCATTCATTCAGCTTTTTACGCCCCCGCGCTCCCGGTCTGACCGGAACTGAGCTCCCATGTTCCGCCCACCACGCGGCGAGCGCCTCCATCGTGGGCCCTAATCCGCGCGCCTTGGCCGTCATCTCATATTCGACGCGAGGCGGCACCTCCGCGAAGACGGTGCGGGAAATCAACCCGTCGGCCTCCAATTCACGCAACTGCGCTGTCAGCATGTGCTGCGTGATACCAGGGATAGCCTTACGCAGCTCACCGAAGCGGTGGACCCGTTGATGCAACAGCCACATGATTTCCAGCTTCCACTTGCCCGAGAGCATGGCGAACGCACGCCGCATCTCGTCCTGCATCGTAAAGTCGGTCTCTGCCATTAGTCTGGTATTCCATACTTACACACGACAAATCATCCTACTTGTGATTTCCGATGCAGCATATCATTTCTTGTACACGCCCCTGGCCGTGTCGGGAATGACCCAGCGGACAAGGCGCTCATTCAACCAGACAGAATTGCCCGCAGGTCGGGCGATCAGGAAGAGCCATGGCCGAAACCTACACCTATTGGATCAGCACGGCGCTCCTGTCGTTGCTGTATCTGTCCTCCGCCTTTTTGTACGTGACCAGGCGGGATTTCGTCAGGCAGGCCCAGGCCGACCTCGGCTATGAAGCCGCTCACCTCGTGACGTTCATGATCGTGGTCAAGATCCTGGGCCCCATCGCGATCCTGTCGCGTGTCAGCGTGCCGCTGAGCGACCTCGCTTATGCCGGCATCTTCTATCATCTGCTGCTCTCGGGAATGGCGCATCTGGGCGTGCGCAAGCCCAGGGGCGCGCTGCCGGCGGCGATAGGTCTCGCGCTGCTGGCGGCTTCCTTCGCCACGCAAAACGCCGCTCGCGAAACGCCGTCGCCTTACGCCCCGGCCGCAGCGGAACATCACATCACCCTCACCGACAGGAGTTGAACATGGGTCGTCTCGACGGAAAAATCGCCATCGTCACGGGAGCGGGTCGCGGCATCGGCCGCGCCACCGCCAAACTCTTCGCGGCCGAAGGCGCGAAGGTCGCCATCCTTTCCCTCACGCCCGCAAATATCGACGCGGTTGTGGCCGAGATCGAGGCCGCGGGCGGTACCGCGCTCGGCATAGCGTGCGACGTCAGCGATGCCGACCAGATCAAGGCGGCGGTCGACAAAATTGCCACCACCTATGGCGGGATCGACATCCTCGTAAACAATGCCTTTGATCCGTCCGTCGTATTCTCCTCGGTGATCGAGCTCTCCGTCGAGCAGCTTCAGCGCAACTTCGACATGGGGCCGATCGCGTATCTGCGCATGATGCAGGCCTGCTACCCATATCTGAAAGTCAGCGGAGCGGGCCGCGTCATCAATTTCGGCTCGGCTGCCGGCATCGTCGCCCTGTTGCCTTATGCCCCTTATGGGATGGCCAAAGAGGCAGTGCGCGCGCTGACCCGAATGGCGGCGCGCGAATGGGGTGTCGACAACATCACCGTGAACAACATGCTTCCGGTCGCGGACACCTGGGGTGCCGCCGATGTGCCCCCGCCCGATGTGCCGCTCGGTCGCTATGGCTCGCCAGAGGATGATATCGCACCGGTCGTTCTGTTCCTCGCGAGCAAGGATGCACAGTTCATCACGGGCTACAGCCTGACACCGGATGGTGGGATGATAATCGACAGCGCTCGCTGACCCGTTTTCAGACCGGTTTGGGAGTAAGAAAAGGGGTCGGAGTCATTTTTCACAGCCACCCGGCCACCGAGGTTTCCGCAGCCATGGGGTATAGGGAGCTCCGCTCGGATTCGGAGCAGATCACTCCCAAACGAAGATCGTCCTCAGCTTGCAGTCGGGTGGATCCTGCCCTTCTTCAAACAAGGTGACCCGATCGATCGCCGCCAGTTGTCGAGCGGTAAACGGCGTTGGCGACATGAAGTAGGCGGCGCCATGGGCGCCATTCCAGATCGCGACTTCGTAGCGCCCTTCTACCCGACGCTGAGCGAACCTCGCCGGTCTGGTGTCTGTTTGAGCCCTGAGGATTCGCCCAGGCGGACGAGAGGCCCAGCCGATTCCACGAACCTCCATCGGGCCGAACGCGCCTTCCCAGCGAAAGCTGCCCCCATGAATGCCGCCCTCCAAGGTGCTCACTGTCTCACCGGCCAGCAGATCGATGATCGGCGCATAGCCACAGAAGCGGGCCGGCCCGCGAAGGTCGCTCGCCTCCGCCGGGATCGCGCAAAAAACGGCAAAGCCGAGTGAGATCGAGGCGAGCAATCTTATCATGGCACGACCATTTTGCGAGAACCCTCCAGCCTGCAAACTAGCAAGGCGAACGGCAGCTAACCACCGCTTTTCGCTCTGGCTGCGGTAGATGCGAGCGCGGCGGGGGAAGCTGGCCAACGGGCATAGCGGCCCAGCCCATCGCATCAGACACTGGGCGCGTCGAAACCGCCACCCGGACGCGGGGACTCCCTCCTGTGAAGTCGGCGCACCGTCAGCGCTGAGACAGCCACCAGGAGGCAGGGCAGCCAGATCCATTGAAGTTCGGAAATCGCCGTCACCATACCCCGTGGAGTGAAGAAGCGTGCGCCGATCGGCGACACGCGGATCAGTCGCCACGGCGCGAAATAGCGGGTTGAGTCGACGGGCCAAAGCAACGCCACTCCCCGGCCGCCATCGGTCATCGTATCGAGCAGGCCGTGCGACGTGATGGCGAAAAGCAGGAACGCCATGGTCCAGCCCTTGCGCAGCGCCGGGACGAGGGCAGCCATCCCGAAAACGACAATCGCGCCGATCGCCAGCGAATGCATCGCGCCGCGATGGCCCCAGGTCGCGTCGTACGAAATCCCGAAGCGAAACCCGATCACGTCGAGGTCCGGCAGCATCGCCAGCAACATGCCGGTCAACGCCACCTTGGGCGGAATTCGCTTCGACCCCGCCGCGATAGCGACAGTGAGAGGCACAAGCGCATGACTTATAACTGTCGGCACTACGCTGTTCCTCTCATGCCGGGTCATTGCAAGCTGGCGACCATAGGCCGCAGCACCTGCAAGAACGGGTAAGAAAAGGGGTCAGAGTCATTTTTGAACCCTCATCACCCCTCCCCCACATCCCGAACCACCACCATCCCCGTCGTCGAATCCACGACGATGTCATCCTCATAGGAAGGCCCCGCCGCCGCCCAATCCTCTGCGTCCTCCGCGTCCTCCCAGTCATGCTCAAGGTCCTCGCGCTCGAGCGCATTGTAGAGTGCGATCTGCGCGCGCTTCTGCTGTGCCTCGGCCGCCTGGACGAGCGTGGTCCAGCGATGCTGGGCGGTCTGGTTGCCGCTCATCGCCGCCGCCGCCATCGCGCGGAACACCGCCCGGTGTGTCGATAGCGTGATCTCCTCGTCGCCCACGGTCACCGTCACCGGGCGATACGCCTCCTCCAGGATCATCGCGCGGGTCGGCTCGTCCGCGCCCGGCAGCCGATCGCCCGGCGCGCCCGTCCCCCGCCGTGGCGGCCGGCCTGCTGGATTGCCCGACTGGCCTTTCTGAAAGCGATGCCCGGCCGGCGGCTGGCCATATCCTCTCGCGCCCTCCGCAGTCGCGGGCGATGCGGCCGCCTCTGCACCCAGTGGCTCACGGTTCGATTCAACCTGATGTTCAGTCATGGCATGGCTCCGGTCATGATTGGTCCCGCCACCCTCAAAGCCGATTTCGCCGAACGGTTGAATCAAACCCCGGCCGCCGCACGCGCGCAAATTCCCTGTTCCGCGCCACAGATTTCCCTGTTCCGTCCGCGCCAGGAAAATCCGAAAAACCGTACCCAACTGTTTTCACGTCAGAATTCTAAAGAACCCCTACTGACCGAACTCGAAAAAAAGAAAAAATTCCCTGTTCCGGCGCCGGAACAGGGAAATTCGGCCACCAGAGCACGGCCGGAGGGGGCTCACGCGAGCGCTCCACCACAGCCGGAATCGCGCCCCGACTCATACCAACCAGCCTATGCCGAACAGGCCCGCAAGCTCTGCGCCCATGGCCTCAGCGAAACCGATGTTGCCGATTTCCTCGATGTCACGCGCGCCACACTCAACAACTGGCGCCGTCATCACCCGGACTTCGCCACCGCCCTCGCCAAGGGAAAGGCAGCCGCGGACAACCGCGTCGAACTGTCGCTGTATCAGCGTGCCTGCGGCTATGAGCGCCAGGTGGAGAAAATCTTCACCCCGGCCCGCGCCGAGGAGCCGATCCGGGTCATGATCCGCGAACGGGTCCTGGCCGATCCGCGCGCGGGGCTCGCCTGGCTCCGTATCCGTCGTCCTGAACAATGGGGAAGTCCGCGCGAACAGGCCCGCGCCCGGCGGGAACGATTAGCCGCGCCGCGCGAGGCGGCTAGCTCAATGCCCGTCGAACGCCACCAGCGAGGTAACCTCGATGCCCTCAGCTCGGAGCGCGTCAGCCCCGCCGAGGTCCGGCAAATCGACCAGGAACTGCGCCTGGGTAACCACCGCGCCCGCCTTGCGGAGCAGCCGCACAGCGGCGCGCGCGGTGCCGCCGGTCGCGATCAGGTCATCGATCAGCAGCACATTGGCGCCCGGCGCGCAGGCATCTTCATGCATCGCGATCCGGTCAGTGCCATATTCGAGCGCATAGTCCTCGGCGATGGTCGCACCGGGCAGCTTGCCGTCCTTGCGGATCAGCAGCACGCCGGCGTTCAGCGGCACCGCAAGCGCCGCCGCAAACAGGAAGCCGCGTGCCTCGATCCCCGCGACAAGATCGATCGACCCTGTCGTCGCCGCCGCCATCCGCTCGACACACTGGGCGAGGCCATTGGCGTCGAGCAGCAGGGTCGTGATGTCGCGGAACATGATCCCCGGCTTCGGAAAGTCGGGGATCGTCCGGATCAGCGCCTTCAGATCGTCATTGGCGGAAACCGCCGGTCTCTCAGTGCTTAACGTCGCGCCAGACATTCTGATACGCTCCCCATGCGAGGAAGCAGAAGATCAGCAGGAAGATCGCGACCGCGAAGCCCGCCGTGTGGCGCGATTCGAGTTCAGGCTCGGCGGTCCACACCATGAAGGCGCTGACATCCTTGGCCATCTGGTCGACCGTCGGCTTGGTCCCGTCCATATAGGTGACCTGACCGTCAGTCGTCAGCTGCTGCGCCATCGCGATGTTCATCGTCGGGAAATACGGGTTGGCGTGCAGCCCCTGAGGCGTGGCGACATCCGGGAATGCCTTGAGCAGCTCCTTCGACTGCGGCTCATAGCCGGTCAGGATCGAGTAGACATAAGCAGCACCGCCATGGCGCGCCTTGGTCATCAGCGAGAGATCAGGCGGCAGCGCGTTGTTGTTCGCGGCGCGCGCGGCTGTCTCATTGGCGAAGGGCGCCGGGAAATGATCCGCCGGGACGCTTGGGCGCGTGGCGACTTCGCCCGTTTCCGGGTTGATCGAGGGCTGCGGAATCTTCCAGCCCTTCGCGATCGCCTTCACCTGGGCGTCGTTATAGCCGATTTCCTTCAGGTCGCGGAAAGCGACCAGCCGGATCGAGTGGCACGCCGCGCAGACTTCCTGATAAACCTGGAAGCCGCGCTGGAGCTGGCGCTTGTCATATTTGCCGAACCAGCCGTCGGACGGGAGCGCAAGCGCCTTCGGGTGCTTGTGGAATTCGGTTGCTTCCACCGTCACCGCGGCAGGCTCGGTGATCTGGCCCTTTACCGTCCAGAAGAGCGACCAGGCGAGAACGGCGACGAACGCCGCGCCGACCAGCATTGCAAGATTGCGGACCATGTTTCGTATTGCCCCTTATTCGGCCGCAGGCGCGGTCTGCGCCGGAGAGGTTCCGCCATGCTTCGACAGCACCGCCTCGGTGATCGAGTTGGGCAGCGGCCGCGGACGCTCAGCGCGCGAGATGATCGGAATGATGATCAGGAAATGCGCGAAATAATAGGCCGCGCAGATCTGGCTCAGCATGGCGTAGAAGGGCGTCGCCGCCGATCCGCCGCACCAGCCCAGGATCAGGATATCGACGACCAGGATCCAGAAGAAGGTGCGATAGACCGGCCGGTAATTGGCCGAGCGCACCGGCGAGCTGTCGAGCCAGGGCAGGAAGAACAGCAGCAGGATCGAGCCGAACATCGCCAGCACGCCCCAGAGCTTGGCATCCAGGATGAAGTTCGAGCTAAAGGCACGCAGGATCGCGTAGAAGGGCCAGAAATACCATTCGGGCACGATATGCGCCGGCGTCGAGAGCGAGTTGGCCGGGATATAATTGTCCGGATGGCCAAGATAGTTCGGCGCGAAGAAGAGCAGCAGCGCGAAGATCAGCAGGAACACGCCGAGCCCCATGCCGTCCTTCGCGGTGTAATAAGGATGGAAGGGCACCGTATCCTGCTCACCCTTGACCTCGACCCCGGTCGGGTTGCTCGACCCCGGGATATGCAGCGCCCAGATGTGGAGGATGATGACCGCCGCGATCACGAAGGGCAGCAGATAATGGAGCGAGAAGAAGCGGTTGAGCGTCGCATCGCCCGGCGCATAGCCACCGAGCAGCCAGACGCGGATCGTGTCGCCGATTCCCGGGATCGCCGAGAAGAAGCCGGTGATCACCTGTGCGCCCCAGAAGCTCATCTGGCCCCAGGGAAGGACATAGCCCATGAAGGCGGTCGCCATCATCAGCAGGAAGATGACCACGCCGAGCAGCCACACCATCTCGCGCGGCGCCTTGTACGAGCCGTAATAAAGCCCGCGAAAGATGTGGATATAGACGACGACGAAGAACATCGAGGCGCCGGTGGCGTGCGCATAGCGCAGGAACCAGCCGCCGTTCACGTCACGCATGATATGCTCGACCGAGTCGAACGCGACACCGGCGTTCGCCGCAAAATGCATCGCGAGAACGATGCCCGTGACGATCTGGATGGCGAGCGCGGCGCCGGCGAGAACGCCGAAGTTCCAGAAATAATTGAGGTTGCGCGGCACCGGATAGCCGGCGCCCACCGCGTTATAGACGAAACGCGGAAGCGGCAGCCGTTCGTCGACCCACTTCATCAGCGGGTTGGTCGGCGCGTAATGCTTGGCCCAGGGGAAGCTCATATTCTAGGTTCCTCAGCCGACCGTGACGGCGGTGTCAGAAGTGAATTTGTAATCCGGAACCGCGAGGTTCTTCGGCGCCGGGCCTTTGCGGATGCGGGCTGCGGTATCGTAAGCCGAACCGTGGCACGGGCAGAAATAGCCGCCGAACGGCCCGCGATTCTCGCCTTCGCCGGCACCCAGCGGCACGCAGCCGAGATGGGTGCAGACGCCGAGCGTGATCAGCCAGTTGGTGTGACCCGCCTTGGTGCGCTGTGCGAGCGTCTGCGGATCACGCAGCTCGCCGAGCGGAACCGCCTCGGCCTCAGCGACTTCCTTCGGCGTCAGGTTGCGCACGAACAGCGGCTGGCCGCGGAACTTGGTCTTGATCGCCTGGCCCACCGCGATCTTCGACAGATCGACCTCAGTGGTCGACTCGGCGAGCACATCGGCGGAAGGGCTCATCTGGTTGACGAGCGGCAGCACGACGACGCCGGCGCCGACGCCTATCCACGCCACGGCCGCGATGTTGATGAAATCGCGCCGACGAGGATCATCGACCCCCTCGTGGGACGGGGCCGGGTCTTCCCCGGGTGGTACGGCGGTATCAACAATTGCCATTCACTTGCCCTTGCACTTCATATCAGGCCCACGCACTTCCACATCAGACGACGCCCGGCCTGGCGTTTGCGGGAGATGCACGCGCCCCGGCCGATGCTCCGTCCCCACGGAGTTGGCGGCCTGATAGACGCGAGGGGCGGGCTTTGCCAACAGCATTTTAGCCCGGTTGTTACGGTGGTGTGCAAAGGCCTATGCGCGAGCCATGCGCATCGCCCTTTACCAGCCCGATATCGCGGGGAATGTCGGTACTATCCTGCGGCTTGCGGCGTGCCTTGGGGCAGCTGTCGATCTCATCGAACCGATGGGATTCCCCTGGGGAGACCGGGCGCTGGCGCGCGCCGGGATGGATTATGCCGGCGCGGTCGAGGTGACGCGCCATGCCGACTGGGCCGCTTTCGAGGCGAGCGCATCGGGGCGACTCGTGCTGCTGACGACACGCGGAGGAACGAGGCTCGACCAGGCGGTTTTTCGCCCGGACGATGTGCTCCTGCTCGGCAGCGAGGGGAGCGGCGTCCCGCCAGAAGTGCATGCCCGTGCCGATCTCGCGGTGCGAATCCCGCTTCGCCCCGCGTTCCGGTCCTTGAATGTCGCCGTCGCGGCGGGCATCGCGCTGGCCGAAGCATTGCGACAGACCGGAGGACTCCCCGAGTGATCGACCTGGACGAAGAACAATCCACCGCCAGGACCTGGTTCGAAAGCCTGCGCGACATGATCTGCGCCGAATTCGAGTCGATCGAGCGCGAAGCCGGATCGGACGCCCGATTCGAGTATATCCCCTGGGATCGCACCGACCCCGACGGCTCGCCCGGTGGTGGCGGTGTGCGCGGCGTGATGAAGGGGAAGATCTTCGAAAAGGTCGGCGTCAACGTCTCGACCGTCGGCGGCGCGCTGGACGGCGATTTCGCCAGAACGATCCACGGCGCCGGCGAGGATCCGAGCTTCTGCGCGACCGGGATCAGTCTCGTCGCGCATATGGCGAACCCGCATGTGCCCGCCGTGCACATGAACACCCGCTTCCTGACCACGACCAAGCGCTGGTTCGGCGGCGGCGCCGATCTCAACCCGCCTCTGCCCGTCGCCGAGGACACCGAGGATTTCCACACCACGCTGAAGGCGGCCTGCGACGCGCATGATCCGGCGCATTATCCGCGCTTCAAGAAATGGGCTGACGACTATTTCTATATCCCCCACCGCAAGGTCCATCGCGGCGTCGGCGGCATTTTCTACGATCATCTCGAGGGCGATTTCGCCGCGAACTTCGCCTTCACCCAGCAGGTCGGCCGCGCCTTTCTCGATACCTATCCGCGGATCGTCCGCCGCCGCATGGCCGAACCTTTCACCGAGGCCGACATCGCGATTCAAAGATCGTGGCGCGGGCGCTATGCCGAGTTCAACCTCGTTTATGATCGGGGCACCTTGTTCGGACTCAAGACTGGCGGCAATATCGACGCGATCCTGATGAGCCTGCCCCCGGTGGCAAATTGGGACTGACGGCTGTTCCTGGCAGCGAGGTGGCGACGATCGTCACCACGCTCGAGATGCGCCAGCGGCCGCCGCTGCGCCCCTTACCGGCGTCGCGCCTGCGGCTCGCCCCGTGGCACCAGCCCGCCGCGGAGAAATATCGCACGCTGTTCCGGCGGATCGGTTCGCCATGGCTATGGTTCTCACGGCTGGTGATGGACGAGGCGACGCTGGTGCGGATCATCCATGATCCCGACGTCTCGATCTTCGCAGCGGTCGATCCGGCGGGTGTCGAAGTCGGCATTCTCGAACTCGATTTCCGCGTGCCGGGCGAATGCGAGCTGTCCTATTTCGGCCTGATCCCCGAGCTCGCCGGCCAGGGCCATGGCCGTTGGCTGATGGCCGAGGCGCTTGGGCGCGGCTGGCGCAAGGGGATCGAGCGGGTCTGGGTGCACACCTGCACGCTCGATCACCCCTCCGCGCTCGGCTTTTACCGAGCCTCGGGCTTCACCGCGATCGCGCGCACCGTCGAAACCTTCGTCGATCCCCGCACCATCGGCATACTCCCGCCCGACGCGGCGCCTCAGATCCCCTTGCTGGCAGCGAACCTGCGGTAAAGCGCGATTTCGATCAGGATCGCGCCGAGCGCGCCCGCTGTCAGCCCAGCCGAGGAGCCACAATCGAGCAAAACCGCCACGACCGGGTTCGCCATCGGCGCACCGTCCAGCGTTTTCCCGAGCGCATCGAACGGCGCGGCGAGCAATCGGCCGCTGAACAGCGTGATGCAGGCAAAGCCGGCGAGAATCATGCCATGGCCTCTCGACAGCTTTACGCTCCGCCCGAGCGCGGCGAGCACGCCGCGAGACCTGTCCACGACAAGCGACGGCGTCGTGAGCATCAGGCGGCCCAGTACATAGATGCCGGGCAGGACGAGGAGTATCAGCCCGATATCCACCGGCAGCGAGACGAGCAGCACGGCGAGTATGTAACGTGGCAACAGGGTCAAACTATTGATCAGCCCCACACGCACATTGGGCCGCCGCGTATCCAGGTACAGCGTGAAGATCAGCAGCGTGCCGAACAGCAGGGCAAGCGACAGCACGATCATGGTCCAGCTATAGTTCGACAGCCAGGCTTGATACGTCACGAACCAGCTTTTGAACGCAGCCTCGTCCCTGCCGAAGCCCACCAGCTCCGGCGCCTCCGGAATCAGCAGTTTTGACGCGAACTCCGGCAGGAACAGAAAAAGCCCCGCCACTGCCAGCAGCAGTTCGCGGTCGCGCTTCCACATTTGCCAGGCATCGGCGAAGACAGCCGCCACATCGAATGTCATGCCGATTCGACGATCGCCCTGCGCGCGTCGCGAACCGCCAGATAGAGCTTTGCGGTAAAGGCAGTGGCGAGCACGGAAAAGCCGGTCAGCACGATGCTGACCAGGATCGACGTCAATACGGTCGCCACCGTCACGGACCCGTCGCCACCCGCGATCAGCCCGAGGACCGAGCCGAAGACGAGCTTGGCCGCGAGGACGGATACCGCGGAGACAATGAAATAGAGGATGAGCACGCCAAGGATCCTCCACTGGATCGGCCGCGTGAGCTTGAACGAGCGAGCGAACACGCCGAGCCCGCGGCGCTCCATGATCATGGTCGGCACAACCAGGGCGAGCCGCGCCGAGAACCAGATCAGGGCGCAGCAGAAGAGCAGCATATACAATAACAAAAAGCCCTGGATCCCAGGGGGTACCGCGGCCTTCCCGGTGGTCATCCCCGCCTGGAAATCGAATCCGGCCACCGCCAGGGCAATGGCGACAGGAACCATGAGAGCGACCACTGCCGCAGCGATCACCAGCGTGATACCGATGATGGGCAGCGACCGGCGGTTGGCAGTCGCGATCGCGCTCCCCCGACCCGCAGCGGCATCGAGGGCCAGCGCCATGATCGCGACCTTCCCCCAAAGCGACACCAGCGAGAGGCAGATCGACACGCTCTTGACACCCAGCGTCGCCGTCACGCCAAGCGCGCCGAGCGGCGCGATGCTTTGCGAGATCGCGGACGGGATGAAGATGGCGAACAGCACCAGGGGAAAGATCGCCGCGAGGTTATCGCTCAGGAACTCGGTCGCGCGATCCCACACAGTCCCCATGCTTACCATGATTGTTCCCGCCATTCCCGCGCTACCTGACGCGACCCGGCTGATAGCGCAGGTTTTTGGTCCGCGCCAATGCTTGTGTCATCCCGCGCGCTGACGCAATGGAACCAGGATGGACTTTTCTCCCGACGAGATCGAGTGGCGCGTCGAGCCGGTGCCGATCGCCTATGAGGAAGCGGTCACGGCAATGGAAGCGCGCGCCGCCGCGGTTGCGGCCGGCGAAGCGCGCGAGTTGGTCTGGCTGCTCGAACATCCGCCCGTCTATACCGGTGGCACCAGCGCCGATCCGGCCGAGTTGCGCGATCCACGCTTCCCGGTGGTCAAGACCGGGCGGGGCGGCCGTTATACCTATCACGGCCCCGGCCAGCGGATCGGCTATCTCGTGCTCGATTTGAACAAGCGCGGGCGCGACATCCGGCATTTCGTCCACGCGCTCGAGGGGTGGGTGATCGATGCGCTCGCCAGGATCGACATCGCCGCGTTCCGCGCACCCGGCCGGATCGGCATCTGGACGATGGTGGCCAGCGCGGACAGCCCTCCCGCCGAGGCCAAGATCGGCGCGATCGGGGTGCGGGTGCGGCGCTGGGTGACGCTACACGGCTTCTCGGTGAACCTCGCGCCGGACCTGTCCCATTTTGGGGGAATTGTGCCGTGCGGCCTCGCGGACTTCGCCGTCACCAGTGCCAAGGCGCTTGGCAAGCCGGCCGATCTTGCAACCTTTGACGCCGCACTTGCGTTTGCGTTCCCTGCGTTCCTCGACTCTCTTTCTTGCCCCCCGCAAAACGAGGCTTGAGGGGCGCCCGTTATCAGACTAATGTCCACCACGGTTTGGGTATTAAGGTCTCAAGGCCGTCCAGATCCACTAATCTAGGGAGCTTTCCAATGCGTGCATTCATTTCCAAGGTCGTTGCCGGTTCGATGATCGCCGGTGCGGCGCTGATGATCTCGGCTTGCCAGCCCAAGACCGAGACGACCAACGAGACCACCGTCTCCGAGTTGGGCAACGAGACCACCGAGACGACCAACGACAACATGACCGCGCCCGATGCCACGAGCATGGACAGCAACATGATGGCGAACGACACCACGGTCGTAACGAACACCACGACGACGACCACGAACACGCATTGATCGCCCATATCGGGTTTGATCGCGTGATCTGATCGTGTCGGGGCCGTCCGGGAAACCGGGCGGCCCTTTCGATTCGGCCTGCCGCGTTTTTGATTCAAGTCGTCGTAAAACATAGCCACAACCATAAGCATGGCTTCGGGAAGGCGCTGGAAAAGCGCTTGGGTTAAAATCCGAAAAGCCGTAATCGTGGCTGAGCGTTGGAAGAGGGTGTCAAGATAGTGTTGCGTTACATTCTGGCATTTGCCGCCGCTGCGGTCGCGATGTCCGCATCCCCCGCCTCAGCCCAGTTCTTCCTCATCCAGTCCGATATGACTGGCGAGGCTGTCCATGGCGGCGAGCCCGGGCTCGGCATGGAACTGCCCGGTGCCACCGAGACCGAACTCCGCGCGGCGCTGGTATGGAACATGCGGGCGGCGCTCAATGTCGCCGCGCTGCAGTGCCAGTTCGAAGAGAGTCTGCTCACCCAGCCCAATTACAACGCCATCCTGTTCAACCATGGCGACGAGCTGAAAAAATCCTATGACGTGCTGACCAAATATTTCATGCGCACCAACAAGGCGCCCAAGGCGGGCCAGATCGCGCTCGACCAGTTCGGCACGCGCACCTATTCGAGCTTCACGACTGTCGCGGCGCAATATGGCTTCTGCCAGACTGCCGCCGGGATCATGCATGATGCGATTTTCGCGCCGCGCGGCGCCTTCTACAAGATTGCCGAGAACCGGACCCGCGAGCTGCGCAAGAGCCTTATTCCGATGTACGAGCAACGTCACCCTCGCGGACTTCTCTATGCGCGCCAGGGCGGCATGTTGCCGCGCTTCGACGATATCTGCTGGGACAAGAAGGGTAACTGGAACCCGAAGAAATGCGGCGCCTTCGAGCTGAGGCTCGGTTCCTAACGCAATCCGAGAGTCTTGTGCGCCTGTAGCGTCAAGCGCCATTGCGGGCGCTCGAGCGCAAACACGACCGCCGCCGCCTGGTTTTCCGCCGCCGCCACATCGTCCATCGGCTGGACCAGGAAATGGGTGAAGTCCCAGCTTTCGAGCATGGCGACATCCGTGCCCGCCTGCGGCCAGACCAGCTTCAGCTCGTCGCCGGATCGCTGCACGACCTCACTGCCCGCCTTGGGGCTGACGCACACCCAGTCGATACCGGGATGCGCCGGGATCGTACCGTTGGTCTCGATCGCGATGACGAACCCGACCGCGTGGAGCGCATCGACCAGCGCGTCGTCCACCTGCAGCATCGGCTCGCCGCCGGTCAGGACGACGAAGCGCCCCGCCTCACCTATACCCCAATGGTCAACCGCCGCAGCCGCGAGCACGCCCGCATCAGCGAACTTTCCGCCACCCGCGCCGTCAGTGCCGACAAAGTCGGTATCGCAGAAACGACAAACAGCCGTGGCACGGTCCTGCTCGCGGCCCGACCAGAGGTTGCAGCCGGCAAAGCGGATGAACACAGCACGGCGCCCGGCATTCACCCCCTCGCCCTGCAAGGTGAGGAACATTTCCTTCACTGCATAACTCATGACCGCAGCCTCAAACCCGCACGGCGTAGGATGTCGGATCGGGCAGGCCCGCTTCCTCGAAACCCCGGATGCGGATGCGGCAGCTGTCGCACTGGCCGCAATGCACGCCGCCGGGGGCTGGATCATAGCAGGACCAGCTGAGCGCGGCGTTGAGCCCGAGCCGGTCGGCCTCGCGGACGATGTCCGCCTTGGTCATGTTCTGCAGCGGCGCATGGATGCGGAACGGCGCACCCTCGACGCCCGCCTTGGTCGCAAGCTCGGCCAGCCCCTCGAACGCGGCGATGAATTCGGGCCGGCAATCGGGATAGCCCGAATAATCGAGCGCGTTCACCCCGATATAGAGATCGCGCGCGCGCGCCGCCTCGGCCCAGCCAAGCGCGAGGCTGAGGAAGATGGTGTTGCGCGCGGGCACATAGGTGACTGGGATGCCGTCGCTCAGGCCCTCTTTCGGCACCGCGATATCGTCGGTCAGCGCAGAGCCACCAAAGGCTGAGAGATCGAGCGGCAGCACGATGTGACGCTCGGCACCCAGCAAGACCGCGATGCGGCGGGCGGCGGCGAGCTCGAGCCGGTGACGTTGGTTGTAATCGATCGAGAGCGCGAGCAGGCGATGGCCGTCCTCACGCGCACGCGCAGCCGCCACCATCGAATCGAGGCCGCCCGACACAAGGGCGACCGCAAGGGTCGTTTCAGTTGTCATGAGCAGCTTCAATTAAGGGCTGGCCGCGAAAATCGCAATTGCTGGCGGACGCCGGACAAAAATCGGGCCGCCCTTGGGCGGCCCAGTGGTGCTCCTCGGAGCAATTAGGGAGAAACCGTGCCCACGAACGACACGAGAGCCCAGCTAGCACGCACACGGTAAATAACAGCTTAATGCGCTGCCAACGCCTTGCCGGCACAGGCGCCCATACGGCGTCCTTCATAGTCCAGATCGAACGGCGCGCCGCCGGCAATGCCCTGCGTCTGGATACGGAGAAGCCGTGGTGTCTCAATCGAGATGGTGGTGCGGCCATGGCCCGCGCCCGGACAGGTATAATGAACGGTTGCCGTCCCCGGCGTATCGGCGATCACGAAGCGCGAACATTGCGCTCCTTTATGGCCAAGCTGGAGCAGCGCCGCCGGATCCATGATGCAGAGCGAGCGCGCGATCGTGCTCGCGCCCGGCTCCTTGAGCTGCCATTGGCCTGGCTCGATCTGCATCAGAGCCGCCAGCTGCGGCGCATGCGCGGGCCCAGCGGCGCTCAGGCTGCCGATCAGCAGCAAACCAAAGAGCGCGATACGCCCTGGATGTCGGCTATTCTTCATTGCAAACCCCGCTCGCGAACCGCGCCCTGTGAGCGTCAAGCAAGCGACCCGCAGATAATCTGGCGTGGATCGACCTTATTTTCAATGAGGTTCAGGAAACGTAATGATCCGCGGCCGGGACGGGAAACTTTGTTGCGCAAAACGCGCAGTCGACCACGATCATGCCGTTCTCGTCAGCCATGGCGCGCTGTTCCTCCGGCGCGAACTTCGCCAGGACCGATGCGATATAGTCGGGCGAGCAGCGGCAACCGCGTGCCAAGGGCACCTCGGACAGCAGACGAACCTCATCCTCTTCGTTGAACAGCCGCCAGATCAGCGATTCGAGTGGCAAGGCCGGGTCCGCCAGCTCATCCTTGCCCATTGTCGCGCCAAGGATCGCGACATGCTCCCATTCCGGATGGTCGAGCCTGGTATGGATGCGGTCGCGGCCGTCTTCGCCCTCGGGCAGATGCTGGAGGAACAGCCCGCCCGCGACATGGCGGCCTGAGGCATCGCGTGCGAGGCCGAGCCGGACCAGAGTCGGGATCTGCTCGGACTGGACGAAATAGCTCTCGGCTGCGTCCGCAAGCGTCGCCCCGTCGAGCGGGACGATACCCTGATAGCGCTCATGCGTCGCCGCCTGATCGAAGGTGATGGCGAGATAGCCCGTCCCGAACAGCGCGAACAGAGTCGGGTCCGCCGGTGCTGCGGCGAGCGCGTCCTCGTCATACTGGATATAACCGCGCAGCTCGCCGCCGCGATAGTCGCAGACCAGCAGCTTCACGACGCCGTTCTCGGTCTGGGTCTGCAGCGTGAGCTGGCCGCCCGCGTCCTTCAACGTCGAGCCGATCAGCGCGGTCAGCGTCAGCGCTTCGGCGAGCAGCGCCTCGATCGGCGGCGGATAGGCATGCGCGGCGAGGATCTCGTCGAGCACTGGCCCGAGCCGCACGACCCGGCCACGGGCATGGCGCGCCGGAATGGTGAAACCGAGCGCGCGGTCGAGATCGGGTTGGTCGGTCACGGCTGTTCCTTGTCATCCCCGCGAAAGCGGGGACCCAGCTCGATCGGCTGGTGATGGGTCCCCGCTTTCGCGGGGATGACACAAGATAGGACTGGTCAGCGTTACCGCAACTCAGCCAATCTGCCCGAAGCACCAGCGCAGGATCGATTTCTGCGCGTGGAGGCGGTTTTCGGCCTCCTGCCAGATCAGCGACTGCGGGCCGTCGATCACCGCTGAGGCGACTTCCTCGTCGCGGTGCGCGGGCAGGCAATGGAGGAACTTCGCGTCGGGCTTGGCCGCCGCCATCAGCGCCTCGGTCACCTGATAGGGCATCATCGCCGCGAGCTTGGTCTCGGCGTGGAGCTGGCCCATCGAGATCCAGGTATCGGTGACGACCACGTCAGCGCCCTCGACCGCCTCGCGCGGATCAGCGACGACACGGGCGCGGCCGCTGGCGCGGGTGATCATCTCTTCCTCGGGCTGGAAACCCTGCGGGCAGGCGGCGACGACATCGAACTGCATCAGGCTCGCCGCCTCGACGATCGACGCGAGGACGTTGTTGCCATCGCCCAGCCAGGCGACCTTGAGCCCCGGCAGTGGCTTGCCGCTCTCGATGATGGTCAGCAGATCAGCGACGATCTGGCAGGGATGCGAGGCATCGGTGAGGCCGTTGATGACCGGTACCGAGGCGTGGGCCGCCATCTCCTCGACCTTGGCGTGATCGTCAGTGCGGATCATGATCGCGTCGCAATAGCCCGAGATCACGCGCGCCGTATCCGCCACGGTCTCGCCGCGGCCGAGTTGGGTGGTGCCCGCATCGAGCACGATCGAGGTGCCGCCGAGCTGTCGGATCGCCATGTCGAACGAGACCCGGGTTCGGGTCGAGTTCTTCTCGAAGATCATCGCCAGCGTGTGGCCGGCGAGCGGCGCGTCGGCATCCGCCCTGCCCTTCGGCCAGCCAGCCCGCGCCGCCTTGCGATCGAGCGCGTCGGCCAGCATCGCCGCAATGCCGTCAGCGCCCGCATCGGACAGGTCGAGAAAGTGGCGTATGCTCACATCAGTCATCGGCGGGCACATAGACCCGCGCCGCCTCGCTCAGCTTCTCGATGCACTCGGCGATGTGGCTCTCGTCGATCACCAATGGCGGCAGGATGCGGACAACATTCTCGCCCGCCGCGACGGTCAGCAGGCCGTGATTGTCGCGGCAATGCGCCACGAAAGCCCGGCTGTCGGACTTCAGCTTGATGCCGAGCATCAACCCCTTGCCGCGGACGCTGTCGAACAGGTGATCATGGTTGGGCATCATCTGTTCGAGCCCCGACCGAAGCCGCTCGCCCATCGCAGTGACATTCTCGAGGAAGCCGGGTTCGAGCAGCACGTCGAGCACCGCTTCGCCGGCCGCCATGGCGAGGGGGTTGCCGCCATAGGTCGAACCGTGGGTGCCGATCACCATGCCCTTGGCCGCCTCTTCGGTCGCAAGGCAGGCGCCGAGCGGGAAGCCGCCGCCAATGCCCTTGGCGACCGCGGCGATGTCGGGCGTCAGGCCATAATGCTCATGCGCCAGCATCTTGCCGGTGCGGCCATAGCCCGCCTGAACCTCGTCCAGCACCAGCAACAGGCCATGCTCGTCGCACGCCTTGCGCAGGCCCTGGAGGAACTCGTCGGTCGCCGCGCGGATGCCGCCCTCACCCTGGATCGGCTCGACCAGGAAGCCGGCCGTATTGTCGTCAACGAGCGCGAGCGCGCCTTCGAGATCGTTGAACTGCGCATAGGCGAAGCCCGGCAGCAGCGGCTCGAAGCCGTCCCGCATTTTGGGCTGATTGGTCGCGCTGATCGTGCCGAGCGTACGGCCATGGAACGCCGTGTCGAAGGTGATCAGCGTGTGCCGCTGCGGATTGCCATTGGCATAGTGATAGCGCCGCGCCGTCTTGATCGCGCACTCGACCGCCTCGGCACCCGAATTGGTGAAGAAGACGGTATCGGCAAAGGTCGCCTCGATCAGCCGTGCGGCAAAATGCTCCCCCTGCGGCGAGCCATAGAGGTTCGACACATGCATCAGCGTCGCCGCCTGTTCGGCGATCGCCTTGACCAGCTTCGGATGGCCGTGGCCGAGCGCGTTGACCGCGATGCCGCTCGCGAAATCGAGATAGCGCTCGCCGCGCTCGCCGATCAGATAGCAGCCCTCGCCTCGCACAGGCCGCACCCCGCTGCGGGGATAGACGGGCATGAGCGGGGTGATGGGCACGGGGCTGCTCCTCAAACAAAAAAGGCGACCCCGTACTGGGCCGCCGGAGCGCGCATTTACTTGGGGAGGTGGGGGAGCGTCAACACCGTGTGGATTCCGGATCATTTCGCCCTCTGTCGGGTTGACCGATGGAGGAGATTGGTGATGCCCGCGATACTCGAGAAATGGGAAGTCCAGCCGCATGAGGAGCTGGTCGAAATCGACGACGGCATCCTGACCGTCGCCGGCGAGATCCGCATGCCGCTGGGCAATTTCCCGCGCCGGATGACGGTGGCGCGCCTCAGCGGAGCGCGAACCGCGATCTATAGCGCGATTGCGCTGAACGAGCCCGAGATGGGGCGGATCGAGGCGATGGGCCGGCCAGCGTTCCTGATCGTGCCGGGCGACGGGCACCGGATGGACGCGAAGATCTGGAAGGACCGCTACCCCGACATCCGCGTCATGACACCGCCGGGTGCGCGCACGGCGGTGACCGAGGTGGTGGCGGTCGACGCCACGGACGACATATTGCACGATCCGGACGTCAGCTTCCAGACCGTACCGGGGACGGGTCAACATGAGGCGGCGCTCGTCATCCGGCGACCGGGCGGGACCACGCTCGTCACCAATGACGTGATCGGCAATGTAGCCCATCCACATGGGCTCGGCGCGCAGATCATGGGGCGGCTGATGGGATTCGGCGTCTCCGAACCGCAAGTGCCGCGCGTGGTGAAGCACCGGGTCATTGAAGACCCCGCCGCCCTCGCCGCCCAGTTCCGCGACTGGGCTGACATGGATGACCTGCGCCGGATCATCGTCTCGCACGGCGACCCGATCGAGAATCCGCGCGAGGTGCTTCATACCCTGGCCGGGAAATTGACATAGCGCCGGCGCGGCTGAACTGAGTTCCAAAATTCCCTGTTATCGCGCCCGGAACAGGGAATTTTTCTTTTTTCTTGATACTCCATAAATAATATTGCCTTGTTTTACATATACTTGACTAGAATTCTCCATCTGCAGTCACCTCGGAACAGGGAATAACAGGGAAATAACAGGGAATTTCGGTGCCTGAGCGCCCGCGAGAGCAGTGCAAAATATCCAACTACCGACGATGAGAATGAGCAATTCGGGCTTCTGAGTGTCCCGTGCGGCCATATTGCACGGTCCACGATGCGGTTGAATCGAGGCTGCGGTGCTGGAACGGAAGTTCGTTCGACGAGATTTCCATTTCCGTCATGCCGGACTTGTTCCGGCATCCACGTTTCCGCTCAGCGTGCAGGCGTTGCGATTGCGGGACCGTGGACCCCGGAACAAGTCCGGGGTGACGATAATTTTGACGAGCTAGGGATGTAGAACGCTAAGGACGAGCCGCAGGCGCCTGCGCTTCCACGATCCTGCGGTTCCAAGCCTCCGCCACGCCGCGCGTCCGACCATAGTCCGACAGACAGGACATATAGTTCGGATGGAATTCGAGCGGCTTTTGCAGATTGTCGATCGCAGTCCATTCAGCACAGGTCTTGCCGTTGAAGACATGCGCATCCGGATCCTCCGACCCCGGCGGCAGGCCTTCATTGCTGATAAAGGCCATGCTGAGCCCGCCATGGGCGATGCCGTAATTCTCGGCGCTCGCCACCGAGAAGCGATAAACCTGGTTCTCAAGCAGCGACACAGCCCGAGCGCCGGCCGTCAGTGACGACCATTTCACGACTGGCTTGCCCTGATCCAGCCAGGGCCCGCTATACAGCACGCCGTTGACGATCACCGTCACCTGCGTGTTCTTCGCGACATTGTTGCCGAGCGCCTCTTCAAGCTGTTGCAGGAAGACGCCGAAGCGCGCGCCGCCATCCATATACATGTTGGTGCGGGTCGCCCCGCCCTCAGCGATCGCCAGCGAGACGGGATAGGCCGATGGCGGCACCGAGGACGATGCGACCAGCGCCTGGACGTAGCAATCCTGGAGAGCGTCGGTCTTGCCCGTCCAGGCGGGCGTATCGATGCGTGAGGCGAGTTCGGTCATGTCGATCGCATAGCCCTGGCCATCGTCGAGATTGACGACGCCGACATAGAGCTTGCGGTGGGCCGCATTCTCCTGGGCAAGCTCGTGCAGCGTCTCGGGCGAAAGCAGTGCCTTCAGCCGCGCTTCGAGCGGGCCGAAGGTGGCGAGCGCGCCCTTGCTCAGGCCGCCGAGGATGCCGCCCGATGCGGGCGTCGCGATATCGCCTTCCTTCGCGATCGAATAAGCCAGCGCGAGATCGCCGGTGTTGGACACACCCGGTTTGATGGTGGCGGCGAGCGGGCCGTCGACCCAGCTGTAGCTCCGGTCTTTGGGTGCCGGGCTGTTGGCGAGAAACAGGAAGGTGCTGAGCAGCGAGCCAGTGCTAATGCCGGTGACCACATCATATTTCGGAACCTGCTTCATCCCGTGGAAAAAGCCCGCGCCGAACGCGCCGTGCTGGCTGCCGCCGCTCAGGACGAGGAATTGCGGCGGTGGCGGCGCGGGCAGCCGCTCCGTCGTCACCCCGCCGGTGCGTGGCGGTATAGGCCGGCTGGCGAGCGCTCTCGCAATCTCGGCCGCGAAATCATTCCGGCCTGACGGTGCGTTGACGGCACCGAGCATCACCCGGGGGGGTGGCCGGAATCGACACGCAGCGGCAGTGCGCGATAGGCGCAGGCGGCGTTGGCCGGCGGACGGGGCTGCAGGCAGCCGCCGAGCGCGAGCCCCAACAGGGCAACGCCGATACTCGTCCGGATCCGACCCATTTTCTCTCTCCCCATCGAACGTGACGGGCAGGATAAGCGGTGGGAGGGCACCCGCAATCGGAGACGCAGCCGAAATAGCCGCAATATCAATCGGGGGGAGCGACCCCGCGACAATATCAGCTCTTGGGATCAGCTCTTGGTCTTCCACCCGGAGCGCAGCAGGGCGTAGCAGAATATGCCCAGCGCCACGTCCAGCACCAGAATGACCACGCCGCCCAGCAACACCGGCGAATCGGCGGTACCGAGAAAGCCGTAGCGGAAGCCCGAGATGACGTAGAAGAACGGGTTCACATGGCTGAAGATGCGGAAGGCGGGGGCCAGCTTGTCGACTGAGTAGAAGGTGCCCGAGAGCAGGGTGAGCGGGGCGATGAAGAAATTCTGCACCGCGGCGGCATGATCGAACTTCTCGGCCCAGATCGAGGTCAGGATGCCGAACAGCGCAAGCATGGTAGACCCGAAAAAGCCGAACCAGAGGATCGCGAACGGGTGGACCGGCGCGATATGCACGCCGGGCCAAAGCAGCATCGCAAGCAGGACGGCCGCGCCGACGCAGAAGGCGCGGGTCACCGCGCCGCCGATCATCGCGGCCAGCAGCTCGGTGATCGAGAGCGGCGGCATCAGATAATCGACGATCGTCCCCTGGATCTTGCCGACCAGCAGCGAGAAGCTCGCATTGGCATAGGCATTCTGGAGCATGCCCATCACGATCAGGCCCGGGGCGATGAAATCGGCAAAGGGAATATCGACTCCGCCGACATGAACCGGGCGTTTTCCGCCGGTCGCGACGGTGAAAATCACGAGAAATAGCAAGGTTGTGATCGCCGGCGCCCATATCGTCTGCAGCTGCACCTTGAAGAAACGGCGCACCTCCTTGATATAGAGCGTTCGAAGACCGCCCCAATTGACGTTCCGAATCACGGGGACGCCGGGGGCGTTCACAACCGCCGACTGGATTTCGCCGATTGGGGGCTGGCTGCTCATCGCTCACGCGCTAATAGCTGCCGCTGCCGCCTGCAACCCGGCATGAGACGAATAGGGAATTTGAATGTCCTGGACCGACGAGCGTATCGATACGCTGAGGAAGATGTGGGAAGCTGGCCAGACGGCGAGCCAGATCGCCGAAGAGCTTGGCGGCGTGAGCCGCAATGCCGTGATCGGCAAGGCACATCGCCTGGGCCTGCAATCCCGCCCGTCGCCGGTGAAGCCCAACGAGCCCGACGCTGCCAAGGCAGCCGCGGCCGAGCCGAAGCCGGCGCCCGCGCCGATTGCCAGGGAGCCCGAGCGCGCACCGCCGCCCGCACCGGTCGTCGCCGCACCGATCGTCGAGGCTGACGAGGATGAGGATGAGGTCGAGGACGACAGCGATGTCGTCGCGGCGCCCCCTGCCCCGCCGCAGCCGATCATGCGCTCGGTCGGCCCGGGCGGATTTCTCCGCCAGGCCCCTGGCGAGCAGCAGGCGCCGATCACCCCGGCCCCGCCGCGCCGGCTCGTGCCCGCCAAGCCTTCCGCCGATATGGCGGGCAAGACGACGCTGCTCGATCTCAACGACAAGATCTGCAAATGGCCGCTTGGCCACCCGGGCGAGCCCGATTTCCATTTCTGCGGCGACAAGGTGAACCCAGGCTTCCCTTATTGCGTCGCGCATTGCGGCCATGCCTATCAGGCGCAGCTCCCACGCCGCGACCGCCGCCCCCCGCCACCGCTGCCGTTCGGCGGCCCGCGGGTCAGGTAAACGCTCACCCGCCCGGTGAAACGGGCGCGGTCAGTGCTTCGGGGTAGAGATCGTACAGGCCGTTGGCTTCGCCGATGGCAGGTGGCGCTCCGAATACTGCAAGCATGCCGGCAGGCTTGCCGAACGGATCGGCGATTGCGACGAAACGCAGCGGGAAGTGCCGTACGACGCCGCTTGCGCATGTGATCGGCGCGTTCGCGACGGGTTGCTCCGGATCGATCTGCTCGCGCGCCATCGCGGCACGAAAGCCGATCCAGTGCCGCTCATGGTGCGATGGCACGATCAGGAAATCCATCGGGCGGCCAACCACGTCGGCGGCGGCATAGCCGAAAAGCTCTTCGGCGCGGTCGTTCCAGAACTGCACGATCCCATCCCGGTCTATGAGAATCATGGCAGCGGTGTTGGCGGCGTCGGTCATCATACAAGTTCCGTGAGGCGCGATTTCGGGCCGATAGTCCGATCGGGGCTGGGCGCGGAAGTGCTGCGCTCGGAAAAGCACTTAATTGGCACGCATTGGCTCCATTACGTGCGAATCGGGTACGCTTGACGTCAACTGCTGACATGAGGGGAGCGTGAGGGAGTGTGCCTCGAGCCTCAGCCCCCTCATCCAACTCCGACTAGGTCGCTACGCTCCCAAGTCTCCGTATCCTTCTCCCACAGGGGGAGAAGGATTCTTGCGCTCCTGACTCTTCGGACCCTATAGCTTTTCCATGGCCGAAGACCTTTTCGCTTCCTCACCCAAGAACAGCACCGATTATGACGCCTCCTCGATCGAGGTGCTTGAAGGGCTCGAGCCCGTCCGGCGGCGGCCGGGTATGTATGTGGGCGGCACCGATGAGCGCGCGCTGCATCATCTCGCCGCCGAAGTGCTCGACAATGCGATGGACGAGGCGGTTGCGGGACACGCCAGCCGCATCGAGGTGACGCTTGAAGCCGGCAACCGGCTGACCATTGTCGACAATGGCCGCGGCATGCCGGTCGATCCGCATCCGAAATTCCCCGACAAGTCGGCGCTCGAAGTGATCATGTCGATGCTGCATTCGGGCGGCAAATTCGAGGGCAAGGCCTATGCCACGGCAGGCGGCCTGCACGGCGTGGGCGTCAGCGTCGTCAATGCGCTGTCCTCCGAGACGACCGTCGAAGTCGCGCGCAACCGCGAGCTGTACCGGCAGCGCTTTTCGCGCGGCGTCACGCTCGGCCCGCTCGAATCGCTTGGCGGCACGCCCAACCGGCGCGGCACATCGGTCAGCTTCGTGCCCGACGACCAGATCTTCGGGCCCGAGCTGCATTTCAAGCCGGCCCGGCTCTACAAGCTGGCGCGCTCAAAGGCCTATCTGTTCGCCGGCGTCGAGATCCGCTGGAAATGCGCGCCCGAGCTGATCAGCGACGATACGCCACCCGAAGCGGTGTTCCAGTTCCCCGGCGGGCTTGCCGACCATCTGCGCGAACAGATCAATGGCCGCGAATGCGCGACGGCGGATTTCTTCACCGGCAGCCAGGACTTCGCTGACGGCAAGGGCCGGGTCGAATGGGCTGTCGCCTGGCCGCTCTGGAGCGACGGCTCGTACAGCTGGTATTGCAACACCATCCCGACCCCCGATGGCGGCACCCACGAGGCCGGGCTCCGCGCCGCGCTGACCAAGGGCATTCGCGGCTTTGGCGAGCTGATCAACCAGAAAAAGGCGAAGGAGATCGCGTCTGAGGATTTGATGACCGGCAGCGAGTTGATGCTCTCGGTCTTCATCCGCGACCCGCAATTCCAGAGCCAGACCAAGGACCGGCTGACCTCGCCCGAGGCCGCCCTGCTGGTCGAAAAGGCGGTGCGCGACCATTTCGACCATTTCCTCAGCAACAATATGGAACGCGGCAAGGCGCTGCTCAGCTATGTGCTCGAGCGGATGGACGAGCGCCTGCGCCGCAAGCAGGAGCGCGAGGTCAAGCGCAAGACCGCGACCTCCGCGCGCAAGCTGCGGCTGCCCGGCAAGCTCACCGATTGTTCGGCTGACGACCCGGCCGGCACCGAGATCTTCATCGTCGAGGGCGATTCGGCCGGCGGCTCGGCCAAGCAGGCGCGCGACCGCAAGACCCAGGCGATCCTGCCGATCCGCGGCAAGATCCTCAACGTGGCCTCGGCGACATCGGCCAAGATCATGGCCAATCTGGAGATCGCCGACCTGATTCAGGCGCTTGGCTGCGGGACGCGGAAGGACTGTATTCCCGACAATCTGCGCTACGAGCGGATCGTCATCATGACCGACGCCGATGTCGACGGCGCGCATATCGCGACGCTGCTGATGACCTTCTTCTTCCAGGAAATGCCCGAGCTCGTCCGGCGCGGGCATCTCTATCTCGCGCAGCCGCCGCTGTACCGGCTGACCGCGGGAACCAAGAGCCTCTACGCGATGGACGACGCGCACCGTGCCGCGATCGAGGCGAAAGAGTTCAAGGGCAAGAAGGTCGAAGTCGCGCGCTTCAAGGGGCTGGGTGAGATGAACCCGATGCAGCTGCGCGAAACCACGATGGACCCGAAGACGCGCAGCATGCTCCGCATCACTTTGCCCCAGGAATATGAGGAGCGTGCGGTGGTGAAGGATCTGGTCGACCGGCTGATGGGCAACAATCCGGCGCACCGCTTTGCCTTCATCCAGGAAAATGCAGCAAGAATGGACGAAGCCGCGATCGACGCCTGAGCTTTTCGTGTAGTGAACACGACATCCTCGCGGGAGCCCATCATGCGCCTTTTGTCTGCCTGCGCCCTGCCCCTTTTCCTGATCGCGTCGGCGGCGACCGCCCAGACCACAGCACCGACATCGCCACCCACGGCCTCCGCCACGCCGATCGTCGCCTCGAAAGCACTACAGGACCGCGCGAAGGAGGTCGTGGCGTTGCTCGGCGGCAAGGGCGACTATGACGCGATCTTCGCGCCCGCCTTCCGAGAGAAAGTGCCGAAAGCGACCTTCGACGCGGTGACCGCCCGCCTGTCGGGCGGCGGCGGCGCCGTGACCGGCATTGAGCAGCTTATCGCTGACACACCCGATCGCGGCACGCTGCTTGTGGGCTATGCACGCGGCATCGCGACCATGCGGATCGAGGTCGAAGCAGCCGAGCCGCATCAGGTCGTCGGGCTGCTGGTGACCGGCATGGCCGCGCGCGAGGCATCGCTCGACGCGATATTGGCCGCGCTGGCGACATTGCCGGGCACGACCGGCTTCGCGCTCGCCCGGCTGGGCGGCGCCGCGCCGGCGACCATCCTCGCGCGCGAGCCGGATCGGGCTTTCGCGATCGGCTCGGCCTTCAAGCTGGTCATCCTGTCCGAGCTGGTCCGGGAGGTGACGGCGGGCGAGCGCCACTGGGACGATCTCGTCACCCTTGACGGCACGCCGTTGCCCGGCGGGCTCTATGCGGCAAAGCCCACGGGCACGACGGTGTCGATCCGCGAGCTCGCCACGCAGATGATCTCGGTCAGCGACAACAGCGCAACCGATATCCTGCTCAGGACGCTGGGACGGGAGAAAGTCGAGGCGATGCTGCCCGTCGTCGGTTTCCACGCCGCGGCGCGTGACCGGCCCTTCCTGTCGACGCTCGACATGTTCAAGCTCAAGGGCGTCGCCGGCGGGGCGCTTGGTGCCCGCTATCTCGCTCTGGATGAAAAAGGGCGTCGCGCGCTGATCGAGGGCGAGGTGCGCAACACCCCGGTTTCGGCGATCGACCCAAAGCTGTTCGCGAACGGCAAGCCGCAATCGATCGACACGATCGAATGGTTCGCCAGCCCGCTCGATCTGGTGCGCGTGATGGACTGGCTGCGGCGCAACACCGAAACCGGCCCCGCCGCCGAGGCGCGCGCGATCCTGGCGAAGAATTCAGGCGTCGGCCCGGCGGTGGCCGGGGCCTGGCGCTTTCTCGGCTACAAGGGCGGTTCGGAGCCCGGGGTCATCAACATGACCTTCCTGCTCCAGGGCAAGGATGGCGGCTGGTACGCGCTCGCCGGGAGCTGGAACGACACCGCCACGCAGGTCGATGACAGCCGCTTCGCATCGCTGATGGGCCGCGCGGTCGAGCTGGCGGCGCCGCGCTAACGCGCTCAGCCCCGCATACGCGCCTGGTGATAGCGGGTGCGCAGGACGACCCCCGCGACCATATTGAGCGCGCCAAGCGCGAGGGCCGCGATCGGCACGAACTCCGGCAGGTCCGGCCACCATTGCAGCCGCACAATCGCAAGCACCACGCCGAGCAGCGTGAAGCTGACCCCGGTATAGCGGATCGGCCGCGCGACGCTCTGCAGCTCGCGCCGATAGGCGGCGCGCTCGGCGGGGTCGCCCAGGTTGGGCGGCGCGGTCATGGCTTCCACTCCTCGGCGAGCAAGCCCCAGATGAAGCTGTCGCGCACGCCGATATGGGTATCCCACTCGCCGCGCAGCCGGCCTTCGAGCGTGAAGCCGAGGCTCTCCAACAGGCGGTTCGACCCGACATTCTCCGGATCGGTATCAGCGAACACCCGGCGCTGGCCGCGTGCGAACAACAAGGTGATCAGCGCCGACACGGCCTCGCGGGCAATGCCGCTACCCCAGGCCGAGCGCTCGAGCATATAGCCGATCTCGGTAACGCCGCCCTGGCGCTTCTCGCCCGCGGAGAGAAAGCCGATCGCGCGATCGTCGCCATGCCGCGTGATCGCCCAGGCGCGCCAGCCGTTCGATTTCTCACTGGGCATGAAATGCTCGCGGACCTCCTCGATCGAGGTGAAAGGCGCGCGCGACCACCAGGTCATCAGCTCGGCATCGGACATCGTCGGATAGAGCGATTCCGCATCGTCGAGCGCGCGCGGGCGAAGCCGCAGCCGCTCGGTCTCGATGACTGGTATTTCGCTCACGCCGTCAGCGCGTCGACCAGCGCCTTCACCTTCTTCTGCCGCCATTGCGGGAGCGGCGCGACCAGCCAATAGCCAAGCGCCGAGGGCCGCGCCTCGCCGATCCGGACGACGCGGCCCGAGGCGATATCGGCGGCGGCAAGCAATTCAGGCACGGTCGCGCGGCCAAGCCCTTCCGCCGCTGCGTCGAGCGCCAGCCCGGCGTCACCGACCCGGACCAGCGACACCGAATCGTCGTTGAGGCAGCCGGGCCAGGAGATGCGCGTATCAATCCCGCCGCCGGGGCGTTCGACCGTGACCATGCCCTCAGATTCGAGCGCCTCGCCCTCATGCTCGCCCGGGCCATTGCCCCAGCGGATCGCGAGATCGAGATTGGCCTCGGTGAAGTCCACATCCTCGTCAGCCGAAACCAGCGCGAAGCGGAGTTCCCCATCGCCGCGCGCGATTTCAGCGAGGCGCGGCATCAGCCATTTCTCGGTGAGGTCGCGGGGTGCCGCGATGGTGAGCGATTTGGACGTCTGGCCCGCCTGCATCGCGCGCACTGCTTCCTCGAACTGGAGGAAGCCCTGGCGGAGCGCGACTAGCCCGGCCTCGCCCTCAGGAGTGAGTTCAAGGCCCTTGGTGGTGCGGCGGAACAGTACGACGCCGAGGGTGTCCTCGAGCGCACGGATCTGCTGGCCGACGGCCGCAGGCGTGACCGCGAGCTCATCGGCGGCGCGGGTGAAGGAGAGATGGCGGGCTGCGGCGTCGAGGACGCGCATGCCGTTCAGGGGGAGATGGGTGCGTTTCATATCTTCTCCCCTCCCGCTTGCGAGAGGGACTGGGGGAGGGCCTGTTCCAGGGGGCTGCGCGTGCGGACACGCCCTCCCCTAACCCCTCCCGCAAGCGGGAGGGGGATAAAGGAAGCGAGCCCGCTCATACCCCCACCGCTGGCGCGATCAGCGCGAATTTGGGGATGTCGACATCGAAGGCCGAGCCGTCCTCGCCGAGCATATGATAGCTGCCCTCCATCGAGCCGGTCGGCGTCGCGAGCGGGCAGCCCGAGACATAGTCGAAGCTTGCGCCGGGCAGGATCAGCGGTTGCTCGCCGACCACGCCCTCGCCCTCGACTGAGTGGCGCGCACCGCGGCCGTCCGTGATGATCCAGTGGCGCGTGAGCAGCTGCACCGACATCGGCCCCTCATTCTCCAGCCGGACATGATAGGCCCAGAACCAGCGACCGCGCTGCGGCTCGGATTGCTCGGGCAGATAGCTGACCGACACGCGCACGATCACGCCGCGCGTCTCGGCCGAATTGGGGAAGAGCGCCTTCACAACCCGACCGCGCGCAGGGCGCCATCGAGATCCTCGATCACGTCCTGCGGGTCCTCGAGCCCGACATTGAGGCGCAGCATGCCCTCGGTCACGCCCATCTCCAGCCGTTTCTCTTCCGCCACGCCCGAATGGGTCGTCGAAGCGGGGTGAGTCATCAGCGACCGAGAATCGCCGATATTGTTCGAGATGTCGACCAGCTGCAACGCATCGAGAAGCCCGTGCGCCTGTTCGCGCCCCTCGACCTCGAAGGCGAAGATCGGGCCGCAGGCGTCCATCTGTGCCATTGCGAGATTATGCTGCGGATGGCTGGGCAACCCGGGATGCAGGATGCGTGGCACGCGGGCCTCGAGGAAGGTACCGACCTTCACGCTGTTCTCGCTCTGGCGGCGGATGCGCAGATCGAGCGTCTCCATCCCCTTGAGCACGACCCAGGCGTTGAACGCGCTAAGCGTCGGGCCGGTGTTGCGGGTGAAGGGGAGCAGCGTGTTGGTGATGAAGTCCTCGCTGCCGCACACTGCGCCCGCGAGCACCCTGCCCTGCCCGTCCATCATCTTGGTCGCCGAATAGGCCGTCACGTCAGCGCCGAACTCCATCGGCCGCTGCAGCGCGGGCGTGGCAAAGGCGTTGTCGACCACGCTGGTGATCCCCCGCGCCCGGGCGATGTCGCAGACCGCCTTCAGATCGACCACATCCATGGTCGGGTTGGCGGGGGTTTCGAAGAAGAAGAGTTTGGTATTGTCGCGCGCCGCATCCTCGAATTGCTGCGGGTCGCGGGCATCGACGATCGTTACGCCGATACCGAATTTCGGCAGCAGCGTGTCGGTCAGCCAGCGGCATGAGCCGAAGGCGGCGCGGCCGGCGACGATATGGTCGCCGGTCTGGAGCTGGCAGAGCAGCACCGCGGTCATCGCGGCCATGCCGGTCGTCATGGTGCGGCACGCCTCGGCGCCCTCGAGCAGGGCGATACGCTCCTCGAGCATCTGTACCGTCGGGTTCTGGAGGCGCGAATAGGTCATGCCGACCTGGTCGCCCGAAAAGCGCGCGGCCGCATCGCCGGCACAATCATAGGCATAGCCCGAGGTGAGGAAGATCGCCTCCGACGTCTCGCCCCATTCCGAGCGCGCGGTCCCGCCGCGCACGGCTTGCGTTGCGGGCCGCCAGTTGCGGGTGATCGATCGGTCCTGTCCGGTGCGTCGCTTCATGCGGAACGCTTTGCCGGGACGGGTTGGCCCGCGTCAATGCTTTCCGGCCTTCTCGCCTTGAAAGCGCCGCGACGAAGTGAGAATGGCACGCCATGACCGCAACGGCCTCCCGCCCTACCCGCGCCGCCGCGATCATCGGTCTGGCCGCGCAGGCGTTGTTCACGTTGCGCCTCGCCACGCCGCACAAACTGGTGTTCGACGAGGTCCATTATGTCCCCGCGGCGCGGGTGCTGCTGCAGCTTGAGGGGTCGGTCAATATCGAGCATCCTTTGCTCGGCAAGGAGCTGATTGCGCTTGGCATCTCGCTGTTCGGCGACAACAGCTTTGGCTGGCGGATCATGTCGACCTTTGCCGGCACCACGACCGTGCTCGGCATCTTCGCGATCCTGTGGATGCTGTTCGGCCGCATCCGCACCGCGACGATGGGTGCGCTGTTCGTGCTGCTCAACATCACCGTCTTCATCCAGGCGCGGATCGCGATGCTCGATGGCTTCATGGCGGCGTTCGTCGTGACCGGGATCGCCGCCCTGCTGTGGGCGATGCGCAGCCCGCCGGGCAAGGCCTGGCCGCGCTGGCTGCTCGGCAGCCTGTTGTTCGGGCTCGGCGTCGCCTGCAAATGGGTCGCCGCGCCCTATATCGCCTTTGCCAGTATCGCCTTTGTCGCGATCCGCCTGCGCGACGCGCGAGCGCGCAACCGCTCGGTCTACGCAGCGCTCAACCCGGGCAATCAGACCTATTGGCCAGGCATGCCGGCCATCCACGCGCTGCTCGCGCTCGGCGCGGTCAGCATCGCTGCCTATTGCCTGACCTTCCTGCCCGCCTTCTTCTACACAGTCGACCCGCTGACCCTCAACGGCCTCGCCCGCTTCCAGCTGCGGATGTACGAGGCGCAGACGCAGATCCTCCCGCCGCACACCTATCAATCCGGCTGGCGGACCTGGCCGCTGATGATCCGCCCGATCTGGTATCTCTACGAACCGGTCGACGGCGCGGTGCGCGGGGTGCTGATGATCGGCAACCCGGCGATCTTCTGGGGCGGGCTGATCGCGATCGCGGCATGCCTTTATGCCTGGGTCCGCGAGGGATCGGCCAGGCTGCTGGCGGTCGTCCTGCTCTGGGCGGGCTCGTACGCGATGTGGATCGTGATCCCGAAATCGATCGGCTTTTTCTATTATTATTATCTGCCGAGCATCTTCCTCGCCTTGCCCCTAGCCGCCGCGTTCGATCGGTTCGGCAAAGCCAGGTGCAGGAACCTGGATTATGGCTTCCTCGCCGTCGCCTTTTGCCTATTCGTCTATTTTTACCCGATCATCTCGAGCGTAGCGCTCAACGATCCGCAAGATTTTCGCTACTGGATGTGGTTCTCGACCTGGCCGTGAGGCTTGAGGGATAATGGCTATGACCCTGCGCAGCCTGTACCCGCCGATCGAACCCTATGAGACCGGCATGCTCGACGTCGGCGATGGCCACAGCATCTATTATGAGCGGAGCGGTACGCCGGGCGCAAAGCCGGCGGCGTTCCTGCATGGCGGCCCCGGCGGCGGAATCGCGGCAGACCATCGGCGGTTGTTCGACCCCGGTCTCTATGACGTGCTGCTGTTCGATCAGCGCGGGTGTGGACGATCGACGCCGCATGCCGGCCTCGAGGCGAACACGACCTGGCACCTCGTCGCCGATATCGAGCGGCTTCGCGAGCTCGCCGGCGTCGAGCGCTGGCTGGTGTTTGGCGGCTCCTGGGGATCGACGCTCGCGCTCGCTTATGCCGAGACGCATCCGGAGCGCGTCAGCGAGCTCGTGCTCCGCGGCATCTACACCTGCACCCAGCCGGAGCTGGACTGGTTCTACCAGTTCGGCGTGTCGGAGATGTTTCCCGACAAATGGGAGCGGTTGGTTGCGCCGATCCCCGAGACCGAGCGGGGCAATATCCTGGCTGCCTATCACCGCCGCCTGACTGGCGACGACCCCGACGTGCAGGTCGCCGCCGCGCGCGCCTGGAGCCTGTACGAAGGCGAGACGGTCACCCTGCTGCCCAACCCCGATCTGTCGGCACAGCATGACGATGGCCATTTCGCGCTCGCCTTCGCGCGGATCGAGACGCATTATTTCGTCAACGCCTGCTGGCTGGAACCCGGCCAGTTGCTCCGCGATGCAGGCCGGCTGCGGCCTATCCCCGGCACGATCGTACACGGGCGCTATGACATGCCCTGCCCGGCGCGCTATGCCTATGCGCTGCACAAGGCCTGGCCCGAGGCTGAGTTTCACCTGATCGAGGGCGCGGGCCATGCCTATTCCGAACCGGGGATTCTCGACCGGCTGATCCGGGCCACCGATCATTATGCGGGCAAGGACTGAGCGATGGGCTTTCGGCCCGTGATGCCCTATGCTTAAACAACGCGGCGGCACTCTCGGCATCAGGCGGAGCAGCTATGAATCAATGGTCTCTCGGGGTCGTAGCGGGCGCAATGGTTCTGGCGTCGATTTGGGGAGGATCGCTGTCGGCGACGACGCCACCAGACGGCGGAACGATCTCGATCGAGGCCAGGACAGCCGACGGAAACCCCGACCCCTCATTGCCGGCCTTCGTAAATGCCGCGGGCGAAGCGCTCTTTGCCAAGGGTTTCACAATCCTTCAGGACCACGGCCACGCCGCCTATGTCGCTGAGCTGACCCTGAGCCGGGTCGATGTCGGCATAGGCTCGGCGAAGGTCGTCGCCGGGAGCTCGTCCGTCGCACCGAGTGTTTCGGGCAGTGTCGGCGGGGGCATCACCGTCCCTCTTTCGACCGGCAAATCCAGACTCGTCGCGCTTCAGCGCATCCGGCTGGAAATGCGCATTCGGAAGCGGGGCGAGGAAGGCTTCCTCTGGGATGGCGCCGCCGTGACAGTGCGTGCGGCCGGCACAAAGAAGGGCGCCGATGACAGGGTCGCTTCGGACCTGAGCGAAGCAGTCTTCCGTAGCTATCCTGCCAGGCCCGCGGGTCTCGTCGGCGTGCCATAACGACTCCAGCAATCGTCCCCGCTGTTGTTAGCGGGGCGAGCCGTCAGCCCTCCAGCGCCCAGCGGAATCGCCCGGTCAGCGTGTAATCGAACAGCGCCATCTGCTCATGCACGCCGGCGCCGACATTCTCGATCACGCAGCCCGGCCTGCCGCCCGGTCGCCGATCCGAGATGATGCCGGTATGCGGGATCGTCCCGCCGATCAGGCAGGTATAGATATCGCCAGCCTGCCAGCCATTCGGGTCTCGCGGCAGCGGCAGGCGAGCGCCCTGGCGCGAGAAGAAAACGGCCAGGTTCGGCACCCGGCGGTGATCGATATTCGCATCAGGGCGCTTCAGGCCCCAGCGACGCGGATAGGCGGCAAAGGCGTGCTGCATATCGGCATGGACCAGCGCCTGGAGATCGAGCCCAAACGCGTCGCGGTAGGCGCGGATCAGTACATCAGTGCAGACGCCCCGGTCGCGCGGCACGTCGCCGCCCGGATAGCGGAGCTGCGTATAGTTTCGATCATAGCCGGTGGTGACGCCGACCTGACGCCGCGCCGTGGCAACCAGGGTCGCCGCCGTGCGGCGAGGCTGGGCGGGCAACGCAACCGCGGCACCCGGAACGGCAAGGAGCGCGGCAAGCACGGTGCGACGGGTGAGTTGCATCACGGAGACATAGCAGCCCGGCCAGGACCATGCGACAAAAAGGCGGCCTGTGGCGCCGCGCGGTGAAACCTTGGGCGGGTGCGTCCGGGCCGCAGTCGAACCTAATAGCGTCCCCAGGTAAACCGCGACGACAGCGCATAATTCCACACCGCGCCGAGCACGACGCCGGCAAGCGCTGGGACCTCCCAGGGGTCGGCGCGCGTGTTGTAGAGGAAGGCGGCGACGCCGATATTCGCCAGCGCGCTCGGCGAGCAGACAATGCAGAACGATACCCAGCCATCGAGGAGCTGCCGCGCGCCCTTCAGCCGCGTGTCACGATAGGTCAGCACGTTGTTGAGGAAAAAGTTGAAGGTCATCGCCGCGACGGTCGCCGCGATGGTCGAAACCGTGAAGCCGAAGTCGATGCCTTTGAACAAGGCCGCGAGCACCGCGAAATGCACGCCCGCGCCAAACGCGCCGATCGCCGAGAACATCACGAAGCGGACAGGCACGAAATTGCCGAACATCCGGTCATAGATCGCGATCAGATATTCCAGCGCCACGACATGATCGAGCTTGCTCTCGCCCTCGGTGCGGAGGCGGAAGGTGTAGGCCATCTCCAGGAAGTGGAGCGGCTTCGGGCTCCCGGTCATGATATCGAGCAGGATCTTGAAGCCGATCGCCGCGAGATGCGGTGCAAGATCGCGGACGATTCCGGTACGGATCATGAAAAAGCCGCTCATCGGATCGTTGAGATCGGCCTTCAGGATTCGCCGCGAAAGTCTGGTCGCAAACGCAGATTTGGCAACGCGGTCATGGTCCCAATCGCCGGTGCCGCCGCCGTCGACGAAGCGCGAACCGACCACGAGATCGAGCGTCGCGTCATTGTGGAGCGCATCGAGCATCTTCGGCAGGATGGTCTCGTCATGCTGGAGATCGCCGTCGATCACCGCGACGACCGGCGCGGCGGTCGCGCATATGCCCTCGATGCAGGCGGACGAAAGGCCGCGACGGCCGATCCGCTGGATGACCCGGACGCGGGGATCGGCACGGGCGATTGCGCGCGCTGCGTCGGCTGTGCCGTCCGGACTGTTGTCGTCGACGAAGATCGCTTCCCAGGCGCGCCCGGCGAGCGCGTGGTCGAGCTTGGCGATGATGATAGGAACGTTGCCGACCTCGTTGAAGGTCGGGATGACGACCGCGAGATCCAGCAAAGGGCCGCTCACCGCCTTGCTCATGCGAGCGCCGCCAAGACCGCGTCGCCCATCTCGCGCGTCGTATGGCTGCCGCCGAGATCGGCGGTGCGTATGCCCTTGCCGATCGCGGCGCTGACCGCTGCTTCGATCCGGCCGGCCGGCTCGGGCATGTCGAGCGAATGGCGCAGCATCATCGCGACCGAGAGGATCATCGCACACGGGTTGGCCTTGCCCTGCCCGGCGATATCGGGCGCGCTGCCATGGATCGGCTCGTACAGGCCGAGCGTGCTGCGCCAGTCGCTCAGCGAGGCCGAGGCGAGCATGCCGATCGAGCCGACGCACATGCTCGCCTGATCCGAGAGGATGTCGCCGAACAGATTGCCGGTGACGATCACGTCGAACTGGCCGGGGTTGCGCACGAGCTGCATCGCTGCGTTATCGACATACATGTGTGTCAGCGCGATGTCCGGATATTGCACCGCGGTTTCGATCACAACATCGCGCCACAATTGCGAGGTCTCGAGCACATTCGCCTTGTCGACCGAGCAGAGCTTGCCGCGGCGGCGCCGCGCCGCCTCGAAGCCGGCGACGGCGATGCGGCGCACCTCGGCCTCGTTATAGCTCATGATGTCATAGCCTTCGCGCAAGCCCGTGGCGGTGGTGCGCATGCCCTTTTCGCCGAAATAGACGTCACCATTGAGCTCGCGGAGGATCAGCAGGTCGATCGCCGAGGCGACTTCGGGGCGGAGCGCGGAGGCGTCTTCGAGGCCGGGGAAGAGCTTGGCGGGGCGCAGGTTCGCGAACAGCGACAGTTCCTTGCGCAGGCCGAGGATCGCCTGTTCGGGGCGTAGGCTTCGCTCGAGCGCGTCGCACGACGGATCGCCGACCGCGCCGAACAGGATGGCGTCGGCGCGCTTTGCCAGGGCGAGCGTCTCGGGCGGGAGCGGATGGCCGGTTGCGTGATAGGCGGTGCCACCGACCAGGCCTTCCTCGAAGCTGAAGCCGAGGTCTAGCACATCGAGGAGGCGGCGCGCCTCGGCTGTGACTTCGGGGCCGATGCCGTCTCCGGCCAGGATTGCGATCAGTGCCAAGTGAAGATTCCCCGCGCGCGTGAATTCGAATGGATCGCGCCTTGCCTCACTCGCGCCGTCTCACGCAACCGCCCTTTTCAGGCGATCGACCAGCCGGGTGCGCGCGGCGAGGGTTTCGGCACGCCGATCAGTGAGGATATCGCTCTCCAGCGCCTCGCCAGTGATGCGCAGCGCGGCGAGGATATCGGCCCAGTCCGCCTCGCCGCCAAGCCGCAGCACATCGGGCAAACGATCAGGTTCGAGCCCATAACCGAGCTCGGCGAGCAGCAGCAGCTCGTAGCGCGCGAGCGCGACTGCCCAGCCACGCGCGGCGGGCGCTGCCTCGATCGCGCCGATCACGCCTTCCAGCGCTGCGTGGATGTGGGGATAAGGCTGCGCCTCGGGGAGCGCGGTCGCGGCAAGCGCCGTCACCCATTCAAGCGCGGCGGCCGGCAGCGGCTCGGCGAAGAGCGGCGCCCGGCTGCGGATCAGCTCGACGGTGAGGCCGGCGAGCTGATCGTCAGTCCGCGCGCGCCATTCGCCAAGGACGAGGTTCGCCGGCTGCAGGATCGGCCGGATATGCCGCGAACGCCCGCCACGGACATAGCCCGCCTGCAGGCCATGGTCGGCGGTTAGCGCACGCACGATCGCGCCATGCTCGCCATGCTGGCGGACGGCGACGATCAGGGCTTCGGCGCGGAGGTGCATGGTGGGCGCTGTAGCTCTTCTCCCCTTGCGGGTGAAGTAAACTGCCGCTTCCGCTGGGAGAGGGAGTTTGGGGGACTCAGCGCCGCACTTTGCTGGCGAGCTTCTCCAACCCGAGTTTCTGCGTCGCCCGCTTCGCAACCGCGGCCGCCCCATCGAACGAGCCGAGCGCCATCGTCGTCAGTCGATTGGCAAGACTCGCGCGCAGCAGGAGCATGTCGATGCACGGCACGCCACCGGTCGCGAACTGGCGCTTGTGCTGGCCGTCGCCCTCAGTGAAGTCGAAGCGCTTCAGGCCCGTATCGAACAGGTCGCGCATTGCCTCCATCTGCAGCACGCCGCCGGGCGACAGGTCGGAAAAGGCTGGGTCGTGACCGACATATTCGTAGCGCGCGACGCCAGCCATGATCGGGCAATAGAGGTAGGCGGCGGGTTCGCCCGCGATGTAGAGCAGCCAGCCGCGCACCATACCGGCTGCCGCCCTCAGATACATGTCGCCCAGGAAATCGGGATCGTCAGGCAGCCCGCCGCCAAGCAGCCGCTCCTGATAGGTGCGCAGCGAGATGCGGCGTGCGGCATCGTGAAAGGCGGTCATCTCGTCGGGTGTGCGGAAGCGGCGGACGTCGAGGTGCCCGCCCGACACCGCCGCGACCTTGCGCGCCTTGCGCCGCAGCCCGGTACGGGTGTTCGACGACATAGCCTCGAGCCAGGCATCATGGCTGATGGTGAGATCGACATAGTGGCGGGTGTAACGCTGGCGGACAAAGGCGATCATCCCGCCGCCGGCAAGCGCCATCGCGTCGCGGCGATCCTCGGGCAGCGACGTGATCTGATAGCCGTGCGCTGCGCGGTCGAGCGACGGGAGCTGCGGCAGCCGACCCTCGATCGCATCGTCGAGCGACAGCGGCACGCGGACGAGCTGGCGCTGGATCGAGGCGAGCGTGCGCGCGCCGATCTGGAAGCGGAGCGGCAGCGGCACTGCGCTCACGCGGCGCGTTCCTCCACCATGTTCGACCAGAGCTGCTCAGCCTGGCGCCAGCGCGTGCGCAGCGCATTGGGGGCGAGCGGCGCGTCGGCCTGGCCGAGCCGCAACGACGGGTGATCGGCGAAATGAACCGTGGGCAGCGTCGTGGCGCATTCCTGCAGCAGTTCGCACAAAGCTTCGAAGCGGCGGACATGGACCGCATTGGGCCGCGTGCCGGCACGATTAGCGAGCTCGAAGCCATGGCTGACGATCGTCACCGCGGCGTGGTTCTCATAGACCGCATGTTCAAGCGCTGCCTGCATCTCGCCGGCCGAAAGGGCGCAGATCTGAAAGTTGCGCAGCGCGCCGGGGCGATCCTCGATCAGAGTCACCGGCACCTCGATCAGCCCTTCGCGGCGCACCGGCGCGATGTGGGTTGCAGCCAGCCCGATCTTGCTGTCCGGCTCAGCGCCGTTGTGGCTGCTGTCATAGGCGAAGCCGAGCCCGGCAAGCGCCCGGAGCGTGTCGTCGTTCGCGCCATAGCTGCCGGCGCGGAAGGCGATCGGGCGCGGCGCACCGGCGGCGATCAGCAGGTCTGTCGCGCCGGCGATCAGGTCGTGCTGCTCCTGGAGCGAATAATCGACCAGCTCGAAGCGGCTGTGGCTGCCGCCATGATCGTTCGCCTTCGCTCCGGCCCAGTTGGGATGGAGATGGAGCTGAACCTCCTGGCCGGCATCGAGGATCATCTCGACGACACGGCGGGTGGGATCGAGCCCGAAGACGAGCGCCGGCATCGGATCGACGAAGAAACAGGCCTTGAGATCGTGCCGGCGCAGCATCTCGAGCTGGTAGGAGATTCCCACCCCCGCCGGCTCGAGCGACCGATCATAGATCTCGGCCCGATCGAGCCCATCGGCGTGGTGGCGCCACATCAGCTCGGTATCGATGGTGAGGAAAACCGGGGTGGTCATAGCCGAACAGGGCTAAGCCTTGTTGGTGAAAATTCTCCCAACATGCCCCCGCCGGCCTCAGATTGCGTCGCCTCCTCTCAGGGCTTGATGCCGTATTTGGCGTAGCTCTGGTCGATCTGCGGCGACATCATCCGTGCCGCGGCGAGATCGCCATCGGCTGCCTTCGCATCGCCCATCCGCTTGCGGATGACACCGCGCATATACATGCTGGCCGGCAATTGCGGATTGAGGTCGAGCGCCGCGTTCAGATCGGCCAGCGCGTCGTCGAACCGGTTGAGCCGGAAATAGACCATCGCCCGGCTGTCCATCGCCCCTTCGGGAGAATCGCTCAGCTCGATCGACTTGGTGCAATCCTTGAGCGCCGTATCGAGCATGACGCCCAAGGTGCCCTTCAGCCAGCACCGGCTGTTGAGCAGATCGGCGTTGCCGGGCGTCGACGCGATCGCCGCGTCGATGGTGGTGAGCGCGCCGTCCTTGTCGCCGGCCTGGCCGAGAATCTCCGCCTTGGCCGACAGGAAATCGGGCTTGTCCTTGCCGCCCTCGTCGATCCGCGTGTCGAGCAGGGTGAGCGCCTGATCCTTCTTGCCATTATCGGCATAAAGCGACGCGAGCTGGCGGATCGCATTGCCGGATGCGGGATCAATCGTCCGCGCAGCGAGGACGTCCGCCATCGCCTTGTCCTTGTCGCCGACATCGGCATAGAGCCGCGCCCGCCACAAATAGCTGTCCACGCTGGGATCGACCGCGATGGCATGGGTCACGTCGTCGATCGCCCGGCCGCGCTCATAGATGCGCTCGTAGAACCAGGCCCGGCTGGTGAACGAGTCCGCCTTGTCGGGCTGGTCAGCGATGCGCTGGGCGAACATCGCCAGGATCGGATCGAAGCGATGCGCCTTCTTGCTCGCCTCGACCACCTGCCACGGCGCCGGATAGGCGGCCGGCGCAGTCACCCGCAGCAGATGCTGCTTTGCCTGGTCGATCCGCTGGCGCTCGGCACCAATATCGGCAACCGCGATTTCCGTGGCGGTCGTGATCATCCGCGCATCGGTCGTGATCCAGCCATTGGCGAGCATCGCGGTCTGCTCCAGCTTCGAGCCAGCCAGCGTGTCGGAAAGCTTTGCATTGCCCTCGAGCGCGAACCCGCTGCCATTGTCGGGCAGATGCACTTTGGTGTGGACCGCGATGAAATGCGCATCGTCGGTTGCCACCGGGATGCTACGCCAGGCCGGACGCGTCCGGTCGGGCTCGAAATTGATCTGTGAGACAGCACGATCGATCGTGCCGCTGTAGCGCTCGTTTTCCTTCTTCCATTCGGGATAGGTGAGGCCCGTGACACTCAGCGACGCGGTGCCGGCGACCTCGTCGAAAGCCAGCTTCCGCGAGACGATGACGGGCGTATCGAGATAGGAGCTGCTCATTTTCAGCGCCATCTCGGTCAGCTCGTCCTTGCTGGCCTGGGCCGCTCCCGCATGGACCATTTCCGCAAGTGGCCCACGCATCGTGACGGCGAGCCGGAACGGCGCCGGGAAATTGATCCCGGCGGTTTCGTCGAGCTCGAGATCGGCGGCGAGTTCGGGCCGCGCGATGGCGCGCATCTCGATCGGCATCAGGCCCGCACCGGCGATGCGCAGCGGCAGCACCTGATGGAAGGGCGGCGTATCGCGAATATCAGCAAGGCGCGCGCCGCCGCTGGTGCCGTCGAGCCACAGCGATTCGCCGCCGATCGTCGCGCGGACGAGGACGTGATCGAAGGCGCCCGGGCTGGGCAGCCGGTCCTGGAGCAGGTCGCCGAGCTGGCTGCTTGCCAGCACTGGTTCGGCATCAATCCCCATCGCATGCAGGATGGAGAGCAGCAGCAAGGTCTTGGCCTTGCAGTCGCCATAACGCAGCGTCCAGGTCTGGGTCGGGGTCTGCGGCACGTAATTGCCCGAATCCATTCCCTTGAACAGATAGCGGACCTTGTCCTGAACAAGCTGGAGGGCGAGCGCGGTACGCTTCATCGGATCGGTTTCGGCAGCGGTGATCTTCGCGACCTCGGCCGCCAACGGACTGCCCGGCGCGATCAGCCCGTCCGTGGCGAAGAGCGGGGCCATGATCTTCGAGATCGAGCTCCAGCTGTCGAAGCTGGTCGCCTCGATCATCAGCGGCCGCTTGAAACGTGCCGGCGCGTCGGCGGGCATCTCCGGCTGCTTCGCGAGCGGAAGGGTCAGGGTCAGCTCGCGATAGCCGCCGGCGGTGACGATCTGGGGCTGGGCATCGGCGGGATTGACCCTCCAGTGAATGTCGCTGCTCTCCGGCCAGATCAGCCGGGTCCGGGCGAACTGGACACGGAGCGGCGCGGCGCTGAGCCCCGCGAAGGTCTGCACATTGCCCTTGAGCGTCGGATCCTTCTGCGTGACCGAGAAGCTGAGCCGCAGCAGATCACCCACGCGCAGGCCCTCGACCGCAAGGGTCGCGGTGAGCAGGCCGTTGAGCTGGCGCTGCTCAAGCTGCTCTTCGCGGCGCAGGACGGTGAAACGCTGCCCGGCGGCGATCAGATCGATATGTTCAGCGCCGCGGATGATCTCGGCGCGGTGGATGGTGAGATCGCCCTTGTCGGGCTGCCAGGGCAGCTTGATCGTTCCCGCACCATCGAGGATCTGGGTAGTGGCGACGCGCAGGACGGTCTCGCCATAGGTGGTGACCTCGCCGTCCTTCAGCCGCTGCTGGTTATCGACCACGAGCAGGACAGGCGCGTCGTCCTTGATCGTCGAGGCATCGACCGCGGGGGCCGGCTTCACCCAATCCGGCACCGGAGCATAGATCGGCTTGTCGCCCGCATGGGCAGCACCGCCGGCCACCAGCAGCGTTGTAAACAAAATCGGCCGAAACATGCCCTTATCCCCCTGATACGCGCCCGACTCTAGCGTAGCCCTGCGCAGCGGCAAGTCAGCGCCCAAAGGATTTTTGGTTCACAAATGGTGACAATCACCAGCCTAGCGTCCGTGATAGAAATCATAGATCTGCTGCGCGACCGCCGCCGACACGCCGGGCGCCTTTTGCAGATCCTCGAGGCTCGCATTGCGGACGGCCCGGCCGGTGCCGAAATGCATGAGCAGCGCCTTTTTGCGCGCCGGACCGATGCCGGGGACTTCGTCGAGCGGCGAGGCGCCGATCGCCTTGGCGCGCTTCGCCCGGTGCGCGCCGATCGCGAAGCGGTGGACCTCGTCGCGCAGCCGCTGGAGGTAGAACAATACCGGTGCGTTGACCGGCAGCGTCAGTTCGCGGCCGTCCATCAGGTGAAACACCTCGCGCCCCTCGCGGCCATGGTCAGGCCCCTTGGCGACGCCGACCAGGCAGACATCCTCGATCCCCATTTCCTCGAGCACGCCCTTGGCCGCGTTCAACTGGCCGCGACCGCCGTCGATCAGCACCAGATCAGGCCAGTCGCCGGCATCGCGATCCGGGTCCTCGGCCAGGGCGCGGGCGAAGCGGCGGCTGAACACTTCGCGCATCATCGCGAAATCGTCGCCGGGGACAGTCTCGGCATTCTTGATGTTGAACTTGCGATACTGGCCTTTGCGAAAGCCTTCCGGCCCCGCGACGACCATCGCCCCGAGCGCGTTGGTGCCCTGGATATGGCTGTTGTCGTAAATCTCGATCCGGTCGGGCGGCTCGGGCAGCTCGAACAGATCGGCGACCTCGCGCAGCAGCTTGGCCTGGGTGGTGCTCTCGGCGAGACGGCGGTCGAGCGCTTCCTCGGCGTTGCGCTTCGCCTGGTCGAGCAGGCGGCGCCGGGTGCCGCGCTGCGGCACTGACAGCGACACCTTGAACCCGACCGAATTGCCGAGCGCCTCGCCGAGCAGGGCCGCCTCTTCGAGCTCGCGATCGACGAAGATCGTGCGCGGCGGCGGCACCTCCTCGTAGAACTGGACGAGAAAGCTCGACAGCACTTCACCCTCGGGCACGTCATTGGTGTGCGCCGGGAAGAAGCTGCGATGGCCCCAATTCTGGCCGCCGCGGATGAAGAAGGCCTGGATGCCCATCACGCCATTCTTGTTGGCGAGCGCGAAGATATCGGCGTCCCCCACCCCCTCGGCATTGATCGCCTGGCTGCCCTGGATGAAGGTGAGCGCCTTCAGTCGGTCGCGGATGATCGCGGCCAGCTCGAAGTCCATCGCCTCAGCCGCCGCCTGCATCTGGCCGCCGAGCTTGGTCTGCACCTCAGTCGATTTACCGGCAAGGAAGGCCTTCGCATCGGCGATCAGCTCGGCATAATCCTCGCGGCTGACGCGCCCAACGCAGGGCGCCGAGCAGCGCTTGATCTGGTAGAGCAGGCAGGGCCGGTCGCGGGTCTTGAAGAAGCTGTCGGTGCAGCTCCTGAGCAGGAACAGCTTCTGCAGTGCGTTGAGCGTGTTGTTGACCGAACCCGCGCTGGCGAAGGGGCCGTAATAATTGCCCTTGGCGCGCCTGGCGCCGCGATGCTTCTGGATGCGGGGGAAATCATGATCGGCGCGGAGCAGGATGAAGGGGAAGCTTTTGTCGTCGCGGAGCAGGACGTTATAGGCGGGGCGATAGCGCTTGATCAGCTGCGCCTCGAGCAGCAGCGCCTCAGCCTCGTTATTGGTCGTCACGATCGTCATCGAGCGGGTCTGCGCGACCATCCGCTGGAGCCGCTTGGGCAGGCGATCGACCTGGGTGTAGTTGTTGACCCGGCTCTTCAGCGCGCGGGCCTTGCCGACATAGAGCACATCGCCGCGCGCATCCTGCATGCGGTAGACGCCGGGGCGCGCGGGTAAGGTCTTCAGCACGTTGCGGATCGCCGCCACGCCCGCTTCGAGATCGGGCGCGTCAGTGCCGCGGACGGTGAAGGTGGCCTTTTCCTCGTTGAAACGGTCGGGGGTGTTGGGGGTGGACATGGTCTGCTCAGTTAGGACTCCGGGGCGCGCGCAACAACGGCTATGTGTCGCACGAAGAGGAGAGCGTGATGGAGATCAGGGGCAAGACCGCACTCGTGACCGGGGGCACCGACGGCATCGGCATCGAGATTGCGCGACACCTCAAGGCGGGTGGTGCGACCGTGATCGTGGCCGGGCGCAACCCGGCGCGGCTGGAGGCGGCGCGGGGCGAAGGGTTCGAGCCGATTGCCGCGGATCTTTCGGACGTTGTCGGATGCGACGCGCTGGTTACCGCGCTGGCGGGACGGCCGATCGATATCCTGGTCAACAATGCCGGCATGGGTGCCGATTATGACGTGAATGCTCCGATCGATCTTAGCGAGGTGGATCGTTGCATCTTCCTCAACCTCAACGCGCCGATCCGGCTGATCACAGGCCTGCTCGACATGCTGCGTGCGCGGCCCGAGGCGATGATCGTCAATGTGACGTCCGGACTGGCGATCGCGCCCAATGCCGGGAGCCCGGTTTATTGCGGGACCAAGGCTGGACTCAGGAGCTTCACCATGGCGCTGCGGGCGCAACTCTCGGGCACCAAGGTTCATGTAATGGAGGCGCTGCCGCCGGTGGTGGAAACGCAGATGACGGCGGGCAACAATCACAAGAAAATGCCGGCACGCGAATGCGGACGCCAGATCGTCGCGGCCATCGCGGGCAACCGGAACCAGGCCAATGTCGGCATGACTGCCCTGCTCAATACCGTTCACAACATAGCGCCCCTGATCGCGCGGCAAGTGATGTTGCGTTACTGATATTCGGGCGCGGTTTGAATCAAGACCGAGCGGATTCCCCGCCGCCACTGGCCTATCGGATCACCCATAGCGTTGCGCGGGCGCCTTACTTCCCCTCTCCTTTTCAGGAGAGGGGCAAGCTGCGCAGCAGCGCGGGGTGAGGTTGAGTGCGAGACGCTCATGCTGGTCACCCTCACCCTTCCCATCGCTAAAGCGATGGGCCCCTTCCCTCTCCCGCTGGGAGAGGGAAAAGCCGTGCGGCGTGATGTATGAATGCCCTAGGCCACGCGGCTTTACTTGACTGCGGCGAGATCGACCTTCGCCTTGGCCAGCGCCTCGTCGGTGATCGCGCCCTGCGACATCGGCTGCACAGCAGTCAACGACATGCCCTTGAACTGGTCATAGGCGGGGTGAGTCAGCATGCCGGGGAAATCGGCATCGAGCACTGCCTTGCCGGCGGGATCGGCGGCGATCGCCTCGATCGGCGTGTCGAGCGTGAATTTCGCGGCGGCGGATGCGTCAGCGGCGGGTGCCGGGGCCGCGCTCGGGGCAGTCGCAGTGGTGGTGGACTGCGCGAAGGCGGGTGCTGCCGTCATGGCGAGCAGGGCAGCGGAGAAAACGACGAACTTCATGGAAGGCCTCTTCGATGGTGCGAACGACGCGAATCGCCGGTGCACGCGACGCTTAACGCGAAATCGAAGGGCTTGAAATGGGCACCGCCGTATTGGTGCAATAAAGCACCTTGCCCGGCCCGCCCGCCTCAGTTGAGGCGGCCGAGCCCCGCGATGGTTTGATCGACCAGCGGCTTGTCGGCCGCAGCGTCATGCTTGTCGGCGATGATCGTCGCTGCGGCGCGCGCCGCGGCGTCAGCGGCTTTGGCGCGGACTTCGGCGATCGCGGTGCGCTCGGCGGCGGCGATCTTGTCTTCAGCCATTTTCTGGCGGCGCGAGACGAGCTCGGCGCTGTCGCTCTCGGCCTTGGCGAGCATCTGCTTCGCCTCGGCCTCGGCATGGGCGATGATCGCGGCGGCATCGCCGGCGCTGGCCGCGTTGCGGGCCTTGGCCTGCGCCAGCAGCGCCTCTGCTTCAGCGCGGAGGCGTGAAGCTTCGTCGAGCTGGCTGCGGATCGCCCCGATCCTGGCGTCGAGCATCCCGGCGATCATCGCCGGGACCTTCTTCCACAGGATGATGCCGATCACCGCCAGCATCGACAGAGCGACGAAGCCCGGCGCGGCGATGCCGAACGCCGACGGCTCGTGGTGGAGCTCGGTCGTGCCGGTCGCCGCCGTCAGTGATTGAGGATGCGCGTCAACCATGCGCCAGTTCCACCTTAACTTGCTTCTCGATGCCGGCACGATCCACCGCCACGCCCGAAAGCCTGGCGACGATTTCCTGCACGGCATCCACGGTCGCTGTCTCGATCTCGGCCAGCGCCTTTTGCTTCGAATCGCCAATCCGGACGGTGGCGGCGGCGAGCTGATCGGCCATTGCCGCGTCGCCCGCCTTCACCTTCGTCTCGGCATTGACGGTCGCCTTGGCCTTGGCCTCGCCGACCGCGCGCAACGCCTCGGACCGGGCTGACTCCAGCCCGGTCTGATATTCGCGCTCGGACTGCTCGGCGCTGGCCCGCGCCGCCTCCGCCGCGGCGAGGTCTCCGCTGATGCGGGCGTTACGATCATCGATCGTCCGCTCGATCTTCGGGACCATCGCCTTGCCGATCCCGAAATAGATGAGCGCGAACACGATCGCGAGCCAGAATAGCTGCGAGGCGTAGATCTCACCGATCTGGGAAAGTTGCGGCATCGGAGGTGCGCCCTTACTTCTTGACGACGAAGAGGATGAGGATCGCGACGACGAACGCGATCAGGCCGAGCAGCTCGGAAGCCGCGAAGCCGATGAACAGGCGGCCCTGCTGGCCGTCTGCAGCGCCCGGATTGCGCAGCGCGCCTTCGAGGAACGAGCCGAACACGTTGCCCACGCCGAGCGCGGCCAGGCCGACGCCGATCGCCGCAAGGCCGGCACCGATATACATTGCACCAAGATCAGTCATGATAAGCTCCCTAGTAATCCAATTAGCGGTAATTCGAGTGACTTAGTGCAGGTGCACCGCGTCGTTGAGGTAAAGCGAGGTCAGCAGCGCGAAGACATAGGCCTGGATCGCGCACACCAGCAACTCGAGCGCGCTGACGCCGACGATCATCACGAAGCTGAGCAGGCTGACGAGCCAGCCGAGCGGACCGCCGGCATTTAGGCCCTGGACGACGAAGCTGCCGAACACCTCGAGCAGGATGTGCCCGGCGGTCATCGCGACGAACAGTCGGAGACCAAGGCTGAACGGGCGCACCATGAACGACACGAACTCGACCGGGATGATGACGGGCATCAGCCAGCCGGGCGCGCCGTGCGGCACGAACAGCGAGAAGAAGTGGAGGCCGTGGCGCCAGAAGCCGACCGCGAGCACGATGCCGAACGACAGGAAGGCGAGCACCGCGGTGACGGTGATGTGGCTCGTCACGGCGAAGGTGTGGAGATGCGGCACGATTGCGATCGGCATCACGCCGACCAGGTTCGCGAACAGGATGAACATGAAGACCGAGAAGATATAGGGCGCGAACTTCTTGCCCTCCGGGCCGATATTCACGCGCATCATATCGTCGATAAAGCCGACCGCCGATTCAGCCGCGACCTGCCAGCGGCCGGGGATGAGCTGACGCTTCAGCCCGCCTGCCATGAACAAGGCGAGCAGAACGAACACGACGACCATGAACAGCGCCGAGTTGGTGAACGACACATCGTAGCCGCCCAGCACGATATGATGGCCGAACACGGGCTCGACCTGGAATTGCTCCATCGGGTTGATATCACCAGCCACTGGTCGTGCTACCCTTGTTCAGCGTTGTTGGAAGCGACGCTCATTCCGCGCGCTCCTTCGAAATCTTGTAGATGTTGCGACCCGCCGCGACGATGGCGAGCGCAAGCAGGATCAGCAACAGCCAGGGGCTGGTACCAAGCCAGTAATCGAGCGCCCAACCGATCAAGGCGCCGCCAGCCGGCACGCCGATCAGCTCTGCGAGAACGCGTGAGCCCTGCCCATAGCCTTTGGAGGGCGGAGTAGCAGCCCCGCCAACCCGCGCCTCTTCGGCCGCGCGCGCTTTCGCGATACGGCTTTCAAGGTCATCGTTCTGGCGGTCGTCGGCCAACGCGAAAGCATCCTGATAAGAAAACGCCGCCGGGCTTGCGCACGGCGACGAGGAACATGGGGCCACGCCCCCGTTGCGGCGCCCGTTTAGAAAAGGGGGGTGGCTGAGTCAACCTGCTGAACTGGCCGCGCCCAGGCAAGGGTGCGGACGCCGCCGGGGCGATGCGGAAGACGGGGTCTGGCGGGGTGAGATTCGGTACCGGCGATCCTGATGACTAGCCATATTTGGCACGGGCGCGAGCCTTGTCGGGAACATAGAAAGGCGCCGGGACTTTCGCCTTTGGCCGGAATGGGATCACCGGCGGCTGGTGATCGGCGATCCGGGCCAATGCCTTTTCGATCATCTGTGACGGGGTCGGATCGCTCCTCTCCTCCTCGCGGATACGCCATTTGCGTGGCTGGCGGACACGCAACCATTGCAGCGCCGCGTTGGGATCGGGTGCTAGCTGGTGCTTGTAGGTGGCGTAGACCGGATCGGGGTCGCCGGCGTGCTTGAAGACTTTGGTGCGCTCGACGCTGCAGCCCACCGCGCGGGCGTAGAGCGAGCGCTCGACACGCGCGTCCGCATGCTCCTTGCCGCAGACGACCGCCTTGGCGAATGCCTCATGGGCGTTGCGCCAGCGATAGATGGTGCGGACGCACACCTCGAAATGCTCAGCGAGCTCTTCGTCGGTGGCACCCAGGCGGCAGAGTTCGGCTGCCTGCTCAGCATATTCGGGTTGGTAGATCATGGCAGCGGAATAGCGCGGGTGCGGGAGCGTTTGAATCAACGTCGCTGGGACACGATCGATCGCGGAGAGCGTGTTGGGAATGTCAGGAGGGTTCTGACTTTTTCAACATGGACAAAACGAACTTTATTCATATATATTAGATACTTATGATACAATATAGGTGCTAGACAGCTGACTCGCCCTTGATGACAATACACTGTCGCCGTTGTCCCTTGACCGGTGCCCGGCAGCGGCACAGTTTACGCCTTTCGCGGGAGACGGACGATGACAATAGCCGCACTTGTCACCGCAATGCTGCTGGCAACAGCCCCCCTGCCCGCCACGCCATCAGACGCGCCCGCTGGTGCGTCGATCGCCGACCAGTTCGGCCATGTCCAGTTCGCCAATTCGGGGGCGCCGGCGGCGCAACGCGATTTCCTCGACGGTCTCGCGCTGTTGCACGACTTCGAATATGACAGCGCCGCCGCCGCGTTCCGACGCGCCGAGGCGGCCGACCCCGGCTTTGCCATGGCCTATTGGGGCGAGGCGATGACCTTCAACCATGCGGTGTGGATGGAGCAGGACCTCGCCAGCGCACGCGCCGCACTGGCCAAGCTGGGCGCCACGCCGGCCGACCGCCGCGCCCGGGCGAAGACCCCGCGCGAGGCAGGCTATCTCGACGCGCTGGAGACGCTCTACGGCGATGGCAGCAAGGTGCAGCGCGACGATCGTTATGCGGCCGCCATGCTGGCGCTGCATGCGCGCTACCCCGACGATGTCGATGCCACGGCCTTCGCGGCGCTGGCGGTGCTCGGCACCGCGCACGCAGGCCGTGATTATGCGATCTATATGCGCGCGGCGGCGATGCTGGAGGCGGTGTTCCCGACGCACCAGACTCATCCGGGCGTGGTGCATTATCTGATCCACAGCTATGACGACCCGGTCCACGCGCCACTCGGGCTGCGGCCTGCGCGCCTTTACGGCACGATCGCGCCGCAGGCCGGCCATGCGTTGCACATGACCTCCCACATCTTCGTCGCGCTGGGCATGTGGCACGAGACGGTTGATGCCAACCTCGCCGCGATCCGCGTCGTCAACGAACAACGCCAGGTGGCAGGCAAGCCTCCGGCACGGTGCGGCCATTATAGCGACTGGCTCGATTACGCCTGGCTCCAGCTCGGCGACATCGCCGCGGCGCGCGCGGTCGAGGCGGGGTGCCGGCCCCTCGCGCTGGCTGAACTGGCGCGCGGTGCCGGGCGGCCAATCCCCAGCGGCCGTTCCGCCATGGTCTCTTATTACGAGATGGTCGCCCGGCGCGGGATCGAGTTCGGCGGGGCAGCCCCGGACGAAGCGCCGCCCTTGCCCGACGGCACCTTCCTCGCCTCCGCGTTCCGGCTCGTTTATGCCCGCGCGATAACCGGACCGGCGGATCCCGCCGCGTTGAGCGCGCAGGCGGGCACGCTGCACCTCCTGGTGGCGCGGATCAGGGACGAAGCCGCGAAGCTGCCGCCCGAAGAGGCGCAGTCAGGGGACGCGGATGTGGCGCGGCTCGGCATCATGGCCGATCAGGTCGACGCGCTGGCGCTCCTCGCCGCGGGCCATAGCGAGCCGGGATTCGCCGCGCTGAAAGCCCTTGTCGCGCGCGAGAGCGCCCTGCCCGCCGATTTCGGCCCGCCCGAGATTCTGAAGCCGAGCGCCGAGCTGCTCGGCGACCGCCTCGCCGCCGCGGGAAAGGCGGCTGAGGCTGTAGCGGCCTATCGCGTTGCGCTGAGTCAGGCGCCCAATCGTCGGTTGTCGCGGGCGGGGAATTAGTGGCGAAGTACGGACTCAATAAACCGGCACGATCCTGAGCTCAGGCTCCGGCCGTGGTGCGCGGGGGTGGAGCGATGGCGTGACCGTGCCCCAGCTCAGGCCCTGCGCTTCCATCAAGGCGAACCGCGCCTGGGCTTCCGCGCCCGCCTTCTTCGAGGAGAAGCGGTAGGAAGGCGGGGGCCTGGTACCCGCAGAGGCGGCGGCATGCGCATTGGCATAGGAGACGGTGATCGGCGGCCCGGCGCCGATCGCGAATTCGACCGCGAATTTCTCGGTGGTTGCGGCGACGTTGCGCCAGCGCACCCAATAATGGTTGTTGAAATCGAATTTGGCGACGAGCTCGACACCCGCGAGCGTGCCCTTTGCGGCAATCGAATCCAGGACCTTTTTGCCCATGTTGAGGTTCAGGCCGCCCTCTTCGCTGGTGAGCGGCACATGGACGATGCGGTCGCGGTGGCCAGGCGCGCGCGCCTGCAGCAGATCGCGCCAGTTCTGCATGGTGCCGATGATCGCGAACAGGAAGCTCGCAACCTCGCTCAGCGCGAAGCGGTTTGCGAAATCGACATAGCGGCGCTGCCATGCCTTATTGTTTTCAGTGGGCAGATAGACCTGATCGGCGCCGCCATCGCTCGTCTTTGAATAGACGAGATTGATCGCAAAGGTCGGCCAGCGCGGCAGCGGACCATCGAACAGATGGAGCGGGAAGTTGCTGCTGATGCCGCCATCGGAAAACCAGCAGATCCGAAAGGGCACATCCGCGTCCTCCGCGACGGTGGTGGTTCCGCCGACGGTCAGGGTCTCGGCTTCCGGTGGCGGCGGGGTTTCCGTTGGCGCCGCGCTGAGCGCGGCCATGGCTCTCTTCGCAGCGCGATGGTCGGCCTCGTATAAAGGGATGGCGCTGATCAGGATCGGGAAACTCAGGCTCATCCGTGCCGCCACGACGATGGGCAGCGCGCCACCGACGGGCAGGCGGTAATAGGTGCGCGCGCCCATTACCCGTGGTGAGGGATCCGCCTTCACCATCCAGTCGACCACGGCTTTGGGGAACAGCCGGTCGAAATCCTCTCGCAGGAACCAGAATAGCCCATTGTCGAAGGGAAGGCTGCGTGGCTCGCTGTGCGAAAGGCCGGTGGCGATCATCTGCAGACTGATCGCGTGCTGGCTCGCCGGCTCATCGGGGTAACGCTCCGCATCCCACAGATCGCTGAACAGCAGTGGCCGGTCCAGCGGAAGGCCGCCCAGCGACTGAACGACGCCGTGCAGCCAGTCGGTCAGGCCGGGCTTCGATGTGCGGAACAGGCGCTTCTGCTCGAGACCGGTACATAGCCCCATCTGGTTGCCGCGAATGGCCCGCGCGACGCGCATTGCGCCGAAGATCGCCGCGATCGCCAGCGCGCAGAGAATGGCCGGGAACAGGGCGGACGTCATTCCGGCGCGCCCGCCGATCCACCAGCCAAGGCCGAGGAAGAGCAGGAGCGCGACGCCCAACTCCAGGCCGGCAGTCGCGGCGATGCCGAGCATGACGATCGCGATCCTGGCGAGAAGCCCCGGACCCGCGGTGAGCCGGACCATCATCCGGTAGGCTGATCTGGCGCCCCGGCTGGGCTGGAACAGACTGTAAATGAAGCCCTGGCTGGTCAGTTGCGCGGCGACCTTCGCGAGCCCTGTCATGCCGGCATCGGCGGCCATGACCGGGTCGAGCTTTGGCTTGCGTCTCTCGCCAAGCGCGGCCGCCGCCGTCGCGACCGCCGCGATCGCACCGGCCGACGTCCCGCCGATATTCTTGAAGCGATAGCGCTTTGCGAGGGCGAGCACGGCATTGGGATAGACGAGCCCGCTGGTGATGCCGCCCTTCATCACCAGATCGCAATATTCGGCTGGTTGCCCGGTCATGATGATTGTCCCCCTGCCCTTGCCCGCTTCGGCGATGACAGCGCATTCTTTGGAGAATTGCTGGCCAGTGAACCAGAGATAGCGCGCATTTGGCGGCAGTTCCCGTGCGCCCCGGCTGGCACCCTCCGAAGGATGATAGGGTGGCTTCAACTGAAACGACTCTGCGGAGAGGCCCGATGATCAGAAACGGCAAGGATATCGCGAACGGCACCGTGATCGAGGCGCAGGTGTGCATCATCGGCTCGGGCCCGGCCGGCATAACCGCGGCCTGGTATCTGCAGAAAGCCGGGCTGAAGGTGACGCTGATCGAAGGGAGCCGCGATTTCCGGAGCCAGGACATGGAGGCGAGCTGGCCGGACAAGACCCTGCTCTACAATGGCACCGCTGACGGCCTGTTCACGAACAACGAGCCCCAGTTCCTGATCCAGCCTTATAGCGGACAGTTCAACAGCGCCTGGGAGCGCGAGCGCATCTATGGCGGCACGTCAGCACATTGGGGCGGCCAGTCCCGCCCGCTCGACCCGATCACCTTCGAGGAGCGGCCCGGCTTTCCCGGCTGGCCGATCAGCCGTGCCGACCTCGACCCTTTTTATGCGCAGGCGGCGGAACTCTGCAAACTCCATGGCAATGATTTCAGCGCCGAATATTGGGCCAATGTCCTCGGCGCCGAGGTTCTGCATCTCCCCGGTTTCGATACCGAAATGTACCAGTATCTCGGCCCCAATTATCGGGATTTCGCCACCCGCATGTTCGATGGCATCACGATCGGGGAGAGTTCGGTCGATGTGATCCTGAACGCCAGCCTGCTCAATATCGATCAGGCGCAGGGTGCGGTTGGGTCGCTGTGCGTGGCGAGCATGGACGATCAGACGCCGCCGCAAAAAGCGACTGAGTTCACCATCAAGGCGGATATCTTCGTGCTGGCCTGTGGCGCGGTGGGGAATGCGCACCAGCTCCTCCTCTCCAACGCCGGCAATGACTATGATCAGGTCGGCCGCTATTTCATGTGTCACCCGCTCTCCCCAAACCACGTCATCTATATCACAAAACCCTATCTCACTCCGGCGCAGGACAGGCTGATGGGCGGCAACACTCTGGTCGGTGCGCGCCCGGTCCATTGGCAGGATGCCAATGGCGTGGCCGTCTCGGGGAGATTCTCTCCGAATGCCGATCAGCAGCTCGCGCTGGGCATCGGCAGTTGCTGGTTCTGGGGCGGTGGCGGCCAATATTATTTCGAGATGACGCCCAACCCCGACAGCCGCGTCACGCTCGCCGATACAGTGGACCCGGTGTTCGGTCAGCCGCAGACCCATATCACCTGGTTGCTCAGCGACCGCGACGAGGAGACCTATACGCAATCGACCCGGCTGTTCCAGGCGGCGGTCGCGAGCGTTGGCGGCGAGGTTTATTGTCGGGCCTGGGAGGATGTGAAGAACCAGCTGATCGTCAACGGCCACCATATCGGCACGACGCGGATGTCGGCCGGCCCCGCCCAAGGCGTGGTCGACGCGAACCTCAAGGTGCATTCGCTCGCCAATCTCTATGTCGCCGGGTCATCGGTGTTCGCGTCGACCGGGATCTCCAACCCGACCTTCACCATCATCACGCTTTCGATCCGGCTGGCCGAGCATCTGATCAGCGTGCTCGGCAAATAGCGGCGGGCCGGCCTAAGCCGCGCGATCGACCAGCCGCGTGTAGAGGTGCCAGCTCGCATAGCCGAGCACCGGCAGCGCGACCGCGAGGCCGATGAACAGCGGGATGCAGGCGAGCGCGAGCAGGACCGCGACGATGAGCCCCCAGGTCGCGACCTCGACCGGGTTGCGCCGCGCGGCGCGGAGCGACGTCTGGACCGCGAGGGCGAGGTCGACCGGGCGATCCACCAGCAGGGGGAAGGAAACCAAAGTCGTCACCAGTGTGATCGCGGCGAAGGCGAAGCCGGCGAGGTTGCCGAACAGGATCAGCGCCCAGCCTTCGGGCGTGGTGAAGAGCTGGCTGACGAAGGTCCCGAGATCGGCTGGCTGCAACGTGCCGAGCGTGGCCTGGTAGATCGCCCAGGCGACACCGATCCAGGCGAGGAAGAGCAGGCAGAGAAAGATGCCGAGCGAGACGATCTGCGCGCCCGACGGCCCGCGGAACGGATCGAGGAAGTGCGACCAGTTCGCGTCGCGCCCCTCTTCGCGGCGGCGGGCGAGTTCGTAAAAGCCGACCGCGACGATCGGGCCGAGCAACGACAGACCGGCGATGAGCGGCAGCAGCAATGGGAACAGCCCGTCCCCGAGCGTCACCGCGGCGGCGATCAGCATCAGCAGGGGATAGAGGACGATGAGAAGGACGATGTCGCCGCGTTTCTCGAGGAAATCGGACCAGCCTTCGCGCAGCGCCCAGGACAGGTCAGCGCGGCTGATGTCGCGAATGACGGGGGGCTGGAGCGATGACTCCACGGGTGTGGCGGGGGCGATGGCAACCATGGCGAGCCTCTCCTGGCGAGGCAGAGCAGGCCGCCGCCCGTCTCGCGTTTCAGCTTACCCGTGGCCTTGATGCGGCCACACGGCCTGCTGGGAATATACGCCTTTGCGGAATGAATAAAAAGCCGGGCGATCGCGCTTTCGCACCTGTCGCGGGCCAGCGGGTGCCGGAGCGCGACGACTGGTGCTGGTTTGCGGATTATCTCGCGCCGAAGCGATAGACCGCGCTCATATCGACTTCAGACGCAGCGCGGATCACGCTCGGGCGCGGCGGCGGTACGGGTCTTCCATTCGCCGGCCGGCGTCTGGTATTTCTCGCCGGGCGCTGTCTTCAGGATCAGGTTGCAGCCGCTGGTGAAGGCCATCTGCTCGACCGTCGCGCCCGCCGCCGCGCTCTGGGTGTATTTGGCCTTGCGCTGGATGTTGATGCTGTTGACCAGCGCGCGCAGCTCGGGCGTGCCCGCGCCGACCACGCCGAGATAGCCGTCTGGCAGTTCGCCGATCTGGCCGCCGCTGCGCGCTGCCTGATAGGCCGGATCGCGCTGCGCGAACGCCGCGGTCGAAAAGCCCACAAGGGCGAAACCGGCTGCGGCAATCAGGAGTTTGGAACTGGTTTTCATCAGAAAATATCCGGGTTCTGCTGGATCAACGTCTTCGCCTCGCCATCGAGCCGATAGACAACTTCCTGCGTCACATTGATGTTGAGATTGATCACGATCGGCTTGTCGGGCGCGGTGACATTCACGCAACCACCGGTTGCGGACGCGGCACCCAGGGCCATGATCGGGAACAGTCGCTTCATCGTGTAACTCGTCGGTCTCCACTTGCGCTTCGTCAATCCTGTTTCTGTCATGGCATGATCCTGCTTGCGGGGGGCTGAATGGGCGTTGGAGAAGGTGGCGGCGTTGGGGCCGGGGGTTTGGCGCGCTTTTTCTGCTCCTCCATCAGGGCGGGCAGGTTGCGCGCGATAAGGCGCTTGGGGTCGTAGAAGGATTGCGCGCTGTCGATCAGGCCGCGGAAAGGCGCCTTGATCCGGACGTTGAAGACGAGCGGCAATTTCTGCAGCCGATCGAAGATGAAGTTGCGCTTCGCCCCCTCCCCCTGCCCGATTCCGGCAAAGCGGACCTCGGTGATCACCTCGCCGGCGAGCGGCCCGTTCATGATGATCTCGAGATCGCGGTAGCGCAGCGACTTCAGCGCCTGGAAGGCGAAATTGCCCCAGAAGCCGACATCCTTCTGACTGACCTCGCCGACATAAGCGATCGTCCCGCCCCCGGGCCTTACGACGAGATGGCCATTCTCGATCCGGCCGCCCGATTCGTTGAAGATCATGGGCAGCGTGCCGTCGAACACTCCGGTCGCGTTCAGATTCTTGAAGTTGAATTGCTGGAGGAACTGACCGGCATCCATCCCCGTCACGCGGAAGGTCATCAGGCGTTCCCGGCTCTGACCGAAATCGAGCAACGTTGGCTCGAGCGCCAGCGATCCGCCGGCAAAGGGCCAGTGCCCCTCCTCGACCTGAATCCTGGTGCCGGCGAGTAACTGATAGCGGATCGTACCGTCATTGACGGCGACGCCCGGGTTGACCGTCTTGACGGTGGCGACCTGGCCGGGCGCAGTCTCGAGGTTGAGGAGATCGGTAAAGCGCACCTCGCCGGCGATGCCGGTCACGGGGCCAAAGGCGGCGGCGAGATCAGTGCCGGGGGTGCGGAAGACGCCGTTGCTCGTCACGCCTTGCGGGTTCCAGTTGATATGGCCTTCGCCCGCGACCGTGCCGGCGACGTTCGCGATAACGCCGAAGGTCAGGCGGGTCAGCTCGTCGGGCTGGAAATGACTGTTGAAGGCGATGCCCGGGACGCTCAGATCGGCATGGCCGGTGCCTTTGCCGAGATCATGCGTGATTGCGACATCGGCGATAGCGATGCCCTTGGCCGGCTGGACCAGTTTGCCCGTGGTGCTGATCGTGCCGTTGGCGAGGGTGAGCGAGACATTCTGCGCGGCGAGCGGCTTGAAGCGCGGTTCGGCCGCGGCATCGGCGACCTGGAGCGCGCCGGTCACGTCCAGCTTGCCGCCGCGCAGGGTCCATGTTCCGTCGGCTGCGGAGAGGAGCAGCGGCACATTGGCGATCTGTCCGCCGCCGCCAGCGAAACGGCCTTCGACCGCGCTGTTGTTCAGGCGGCCGTCCAGCGCGGCGAAATCCAGACGGGTCACGCGCTCGGGGGCGCCGATGCGGACGCCCAGCCCCGAAACCGCGAAGGTGGTGCCGGCAAGGTGAAGGTCGGTGCTGTTCAAGGTAATAGCGAGCGGGGTCGAGCCCAGCGCACCGTTCAGCCTTGTCGCAGCGATCCGCGCGCCGCCACCGAGCCGGCCCTGTTCGAGCCTGACCAGAGCCCCCTGATTGGGGCAGAGCGTGATCCGCGCCGGGCTGAGCGTGAGGCCGGCGACGGCGAGCCGGTCGAAGGACAGCGGCGCACAGGCGCGGTTTATCTGGAGCCGGGAATGACCGTCCCACAAGGCGGTTATCGGCAAAGTGAGGTTCTCGACACGGCCGTCGCCGAGCGGGCCTGACAGGGTGACCCGGGTCGCGAGACTCGTGAGGCCGCCGGGTGTTGCGGTGAAGGTAACTGGCGTCAGCGCGAGCCTCGCATCATCAGCGGCATAGGGCTGGACGGTGGCGACGCCGGTGACCGGCGCTCCCGGCGCACTTTGTTTGAGGTCGATTCTGGCCTCGGGCAGGCCACCGCCTCCGGTCGTCAGCTGACTGTCGATCCGTAATCCGAGACCGGGCCATCCATAGGAAATGCCGTTGCCGCGGGTCAGCGACAGGGCAGCACCCGTCGGTGCCTTTAGCGAGGCGGAGGCGATCGACAGCGCGCCGCCGCCGTTGCCGAGCCGCGCCGTGAGATCTGAGTCGGTTTCGAATGATCGACCCGCAAGCGTCAGCGATCCCGCCAGCTTTCGCATCAGCGGCGCCAGCGGCGTCCCGGCGGAGCTGTTCGAATAGGCGGCAATGCGGGCGAGCGCCGCACCATCGATGCGGGTGCCCGAGCTATGCAGCTTGCCGGTGAAAAGGCTGTCATTGCCGGCAAGCCGGGCCGAGCCGGACAGGCGCATGGCCGACGCGCTGAGGCCAGGCCCACGCACGCCGCCCGATCGCAGATCCACATCGCCCGACGTCTCGCGCGCAGTTCCGGCGAAGTGTATGAGTCCACCGATATCGCGCGCGCTTCCTTGCGGATGCCGGACCTCAGCGAGGCCGAGGCGCACCTGCCCGGTCCAGCGGTCCAGCGCTGCGGACAGGGCGATCTTCACATCGGCCCCGCCACCGCGCGCCTGGGTTTCGCCGCAGGTCAGCGAGGCAAGCTGTGCCGGACCCTCGATCGTCGGTGCGCCTTTGTCGATGCGGATTGCCATGGCGCCGCCCACGCGACCGGTGACGCAACCGCCGAGATCGAGCCGATCGGACACGGCCGCGAGCTTGCCGCGGAAACCATCATTCAGCCGTCCCTTCCCGCTCAGCTTCAGCCCGACCACGCCTTGCGGCGCGACCAGCCGAATCCGGGCGTCCTCGATGTCGGCGTAGAAGGCCGGCAGCGTGAAGGGCTTGCCCGACGGGGCGGGCAGCAATCGGTCAATCGCGCCGAGCGACAGTTTCCCGCCAACCAGGCGCGCATTCATCCGCACATGTCCGACACGGAGCGATCTGATGCCGGTGCCCGACCAGCCGACACCAAGCCGCAGCTCGACCCAGTCGGCGACGAGATCGGGATGGGCCGGGTCTCCGATCACCACATCGGTCAGCAGCTGGTGGTCGAGGCCGAGCTCGGCGATCCTGTAGCGCGCTGGCACGCCGTGGCTGGCGAGGGTCTTGTCGATATAATTGGCGGCGATCGGCTTGCGCTGCGTCCACAGCACAATCAGCGCGACAAGCAGGACGAGCGCGACGCCGAGTATAATCGCGCGCAGGCGCCGCCACCGCCACAAGCCGCGACGTTTAGCCGGCGCTTCGCTTTCTTCCGCCGTCACGCCGCTCATCACTCCCGATTGCGGCACCGGGGCACGCCTGTTTCAGCATAGGGCGCCCGTTCGCGCGCGCAATTGCGCGCGGTGGCCCCAGGCTTTAATCCCCGAACCGCGATGAGCGTTCCCGAACCAGACCATAGCGGCCACCGGGCGCGCCTGCGCAAGCGCCTGGCCGAGCAGGGCGGCGACGGGCTGCTCGACCATGAATTGATCGAATATCTGCTCGCGCTCGCCATTCCGCGGCGCGACACCAAGCCGCTCGCCAAGGCGCTGCTTGCCGAATTCGGCGGAATCGGCGGGTTGCTGAGCGCCGATGGCGAGGCGCTGGCGCGGGTGCCGGGCATGGGCGAGACGTCGATCGCCGCGATCAAGATCGCACATGCCGCTGCGCTTCGCCTGCTGCGTGCCGAGGTTATGGAGCGGCCGGTGCTCGGCAACTGGCAGGCGCTGCTCGACTATCTGCGCGCCGACATGGCGCACCACGCGATCGAGCGCGTCCGTGTGCTTCATCTCAACACGCGCAACATGCTGATCCGCGACGAGCTGATGAGCGAGGGCTCGATCGACGAAGCCGCATTCTATGTGCGTGAAGTGATCCGGCGCGCGATCGACCTCGGGTCGGCGGCGGTGATCCTCGTCCATAATCATCCGAGCGGCGACCCGACGCCCAGCCGCGCCGATATCGAAGTGACGCGCAACATGGCCGAGGCTGGCAAGAGGATGGGGATCGCGGTGCACGACCACATCATCATGGGCACGAGCGGCCATTCCAGCCTGAGGGCCTTGGGGCTGATGTAAACGCAGAACGGCCGCCGGACCCGAAAGTCCGACGGCCGCCCCGGAGGGACCTTGGTTCAGCCCGATGCGCTCAGGCGCCCTGGGTCAGAAATCCGGTGAGCTCCGCCTTGGTCAGGGATTTGCTCTTGTCCTTGTCAGCGCTGGCAAAGGCCTGATCGACCCATGCCTTGGTTGCCGGGCTGTCCGGCTTGGTCGAAGGGTCGCTCTTTTCCTTGAGCGCGATCATCCAGGTGCCGAATTCCGATTCGTTGAGCGTGCCGCTCTTGTCTTTGTCGTAACTCGGGAATTCAGTGCTCACGACCTGCGCGATCTGCGCAGCGCCCGTCACGGCCTGGGCCGGTTCCGCGGTCGCCTGTTGAGTCGGCTGTGCCGTCTGATCAGGGGCAACCTGTTGGGCGACGGTCGCCGAATCCTGCGGAGTCGCCTGCGGATCGGCAGGCGTGACCGTCTGCGGTTGCGCCGTAGTGGCAGGATCTGACGCAGTCTGCGCCGGCGCGACCTGAGTCGTTGGAGCAGTTGGTGTGTCTGCAGGCTTGTCCTGCGCGAGAGCAGGCATGGAAACGGTCATGGCGCCCGCAAGAAGAACAAATTTCATCATGATTTCTCTCCGTGGTAGTGTAACAGGGTTACTGGAAGACTGATCGCCCCCGACTTCAAATACTTCCCTTCCTTAACCCCTCATCATGCGAGATAGTTCATAATCGTGAGATTTGAAGGTTCGCCTCGTCCCTGCTAACGCGCAGCTCGTCGCGACTCCGTTCGCGATTCACGATGAACAGAATCCCAAAATTTCAGGAACCGTTGCCATGGTGCCACGCTACTCACGTCCCGACATGGTCGCCCTCTGGACTCCGGAGGCGCGATTCCGGATCTGGTTCGAGATCGAGGCGCACGCCACCGACGCGCTTGCCGAACTTGGCGTGGTGCCGAAGGAAGCCGCGAAGGCGATCTGGGAAAAGGGCGCCTTCGAGGTCGAGCGGATCGACGAGATCGAGCGCGAGACCAAGCATGACGTGATCGCCTTCCTGACCAATGTCGCCGAACATGTTGGACCCGAGGCGCGGTTCATGCACCAGGGGATGACCTCGTCGGACGTACTCGACACCTGTCTCGCGGTGCAGCTGGCGCGGGCTTCGGACATCTTGATCGCCGATATAGATGCGCTTCTGCTGGTGTTGAAGCGACGCGCCTATGAGCACAAGCTGACCCCGACGATCGGCCGCAGCCACGGCATCCATGCCGAGCCGGTCACTTTCGGATTGAAGCTCGCTCAGGCTTATGCCGAGTTCGACCGCAACCGCGCACGGCTGGTCGCGGCGCGTGCCGATGTCGCGACCTGCGCCATTTCAGGCGCGGTCGGGACGTTCGCCAATATCGATCCGTTCGTCGAGGCGCATGTCGCGGAGAAGCTGGGCCTGAGCGTCGAGCCGGTCTCGACCCAGGTGATCCCGCGTGATCGGCATGCGATGTTCTTCGCGACATTAGGCGTGATCGCCAGCTCGATTGAGCGGCTCGCGACCGAGATTCGGCATCTGCAGCGGACCGAGGTGCTGGAAGCGGAGGAGTATTTCTCGCCGGGGCAGAAGGGCTCGTCGGCGATGCCGCACAAGCGCAACCCGGTGCTGACCGAGAACCTCACCGGCCTCGCCCGGATGGTGCGCGGCTATGTGACGCCGGCGCTCGAGAATGTGGCGCTGTGGCATGAGCGCGATATCAGCCATTCGTCGGTCGAGCGTTATATCGGGCCGGACGCGACGATCACGCTCGACTTCGCGCTCGCGCGGCTGACGGGCGTGATGGACAAGCTGGTCGTCTATCCCGAGCGGATGGCGAAGAACCTCAACAAGATGGGCGGCCTGGTCCATTCGCAGCGCGTGCTGCTGGCGCTGACCCAAGCGGGGGTGAGCCGCGAGGACGCTTATCGGCTGGTGCAGCGCAACGCGATGAAGGTGTGGGAATCGGACGGGGCACTGTCGCTGCAGGAACTGCTCAAGGCCGATCCCGAGGTGGTTGCGGCGCTGTCGACGGCGGAGATCGATGACAAGTTCGACCTTGGCTATCACCTGAAGCATGTCGACACGATCTTTGCCCGGGTGTTCGGGTGATCCTTGCCGCTTGGGCCGCCGCCATCGTGCTGGCCCAGGCGTCGCCGCTGATCGTTGACGGCTATCGGCCGGTGCGATGCGCCGCGCGCATGCCTTATGCCGGACCGCCGATGCGCGACCCGCTGGCGCTGCCCGCGACTATTGCGGCCAGCAACACCCCGCTGCCGGCTCCGACGGCAAAGCGGCTCGACGCCGCCTTTGACCGGATTCTGACCGCGACTGCGGCTCAGGCGATCTCAGTGACGGTCATGACCGCCGATGGCGGCTGGAGCAACGCGCGCACGCCGGTCGACCGGCCGGCTCTGTACTGGGCGAGCGCAGGCAAGACCTTCATCGCCGTCGTCATCCTCCAGCTGATCGAGGAGAAGCGCCTCTCGCTCGACGCAGTGATCGAGGACTTCGTGCCGGGGGTGCCCAATGGGCGGGCGATCACGATCCGCGATCTGCTTCAGCACACCAGCGGCTTGTACAGCGCCAATGAGGATGCGGCGGAGCGCAAGGAAACGCGATGGCGCTCGGCAGCGGAGAGCGTCGCCATCGCAGAACGGCATGGCGCGATGTTCTGCCCCGGCGCGGCCTGGCGCTATTCCAATACGGGCTATGATCTGCTCGGCATGGTGATCGAGAAGGTCGATGGGCGGGATTATCGCAGCGCCATCGAGGCCCGCATTATCCGGCCGCTGGGGCTGAGCACGCTGAAGGTGCCGGGGCCGGGCGATGCCGAAGCCGGGATTGCGCCGCCGATCACGTCCAAGCCCGGCGCGGGGCCTGCCATCAAGCCCGGATGGCCGGGAGCTGCCGGGCCGATCGCGGGTAG
>Ga0307508_10000197_pt1 | contig 73085 bp, 94 predicted proteins | sample 9_EM_MG_FD_203089 | JGI IMG/M metagenome (GOLD analysis project Ga0307508, IMG submission 203089) | Populus trichocarpa ectomycorrhiza microbial communities from riparian zone in the Pacific Northwest, United States - 9_EM | ecosystem: Host-associated > Plants > Roots > Unclassified | place... | reverse complement strand
AATCGGTTTTTTTTAAAAATAATATTTCTAACCCCCCCCCCCCCCCCCCCGGCGAGCAGGGACGGGAAGCTCACATGCCCGGAACCACCCCTTCAGCAGAGACGACACGGTATGAAGGTCGTCTGGCGGGTTCTCAAACAGATCAACATCGCGCTTCCTCTTGAACTCTGCCCTCAGCTCGTCTACGACGGCGGTGCTTCCAGGGATCCGATATATGCCGATTTCGTGGGGGCCGTAGACATTAAGATATCTGGAGGGGCAACGTCCAGTCAGCGATCGCCCGCCTCACAATGCAAACCAACTTCAGGCAGTGAGCGCCATGCGCACGGAAGGCGAACACGTACTGCAGACACCGATAGGCGATTGCGGGTATCCAGAATGTCGCGTCGCCTTCCATCTTGCGCTCCGGGACGATCCTCGTCTTGACCACCGCCTCCCTGAGATCCATGCCAAACACCTCGACATCGAGACTCGTGTCGCGATACTGGTCGTAGCGATCCCCGCGGCCGTGCTGCGGGGACGATGACCGTCCGCCTCCTCCGTGCTTGGCGTTCAGCCGGGGGCTCTTGAGCTTATCCCACGCCACATGCGACACCTTGTCGAGGAAACTCGCCGCCATAAGCCCACCCGCCTGGACATGTTCCTTTCCCTTCTTGACCTTGCTGAAAAAGTTGCCGTCCTGCGAAGACGAACGCCGAGGACCGCCGGGCCGTAGGGGGTGGTGAGGAGTAACGTCGGCTGCAGGGGATGAGGGAGATATTTCTCGTCGGCTGAGCTGGGTCGAAATCGGGGTCGGTAGGTTAGGGGTAGGGGGCGATGTCGATGGGGTGCGGGAGGACGGTGCGGAATTGGCTGATGCTTTCGCGGGTTTCTTGTCCTTGTTCTTCGGCGATGTCGAGACGGTGAGCGAAGACGGTGCAGCCGAGCGTTGCGCCATCAGCTTGATCGGGTCGGTCATTTTTGGGGACATTGGAGGATTGGGGAAGTTCGGTGGGTTGGCCCTCTGTTGCAGCATGGAGCTGCTCGAAGGAAGAAAGAAGGGAAAGTCGTCGTCATCGCTGGGGCCAACCTCGTCATCCTTGACGCACCCCACCAATTTCTTTTTCTTGAACTTGTTATCCTTGGGCGACATCGACTTCGCCAGAGGCGCCGTTATCGAATCGTTGACGGCACGGATACCAGCGCTCAATCCACCGCCCAGACCGCTGGCCAGACCGGCGGCAGTGCTGTTGCTGCTCGGCTTTGACTTCAAAGAAGTTGCTTGCTGATCCTTTTTCGGCATGCTCACTTCTTTTTTTTTTTTTTTTTTTTTTTCCCTTAATATTTTATTTCCGTCGTTCGTCGGGCGCGGTGGGCCAGTCGGCAAGTCGCAGCTCACAGAAGGGGGCGTGGGAACAGACAACCGAGCGGACGGTGCGCGTGCGTTAGATATTCCGTTTTCCGTTCGAGCTTCCGGTTTCGTTGGCGACGATCGCGGGGGGGGGTTGTCGAAACGAAAGAAGCAACAACAAGAACAAGATCGGGGCAAGGGAGTGCGAAGGGGAGGTGGTGGTTGGGGGGGGGGGGGGCCTTGACGTTGCGCTCGGTGATTGGAAGGTGTCCGTTGTTGCAGGCGAGGAGCCTATTGGAGGAGATCGAGAGAGATGGACCCCTCCTTTTCGTGTAGATATGAATGAGCGCGCGTGCCCCTTGCTGCGGTATCTAGGAAGCGTGCGTTGCGCTGTCTGGGTTTGGGAGAGAGAGTTACTCTACTCTACGTTGGTACCTGACTAGCCGGCTGGGCGATCTCGGTCGCTGCGTGCTGGGCGATTCTCAGTCGGATTTGCTGGAACGGGTGGCAGATCTGACGAAGCAGTGCCGTTGGACATGCGTTGTCGATGCGACGGCTGCGGAGAGGGCGCGTGAGGCGGAGCGTGCGCGGCTCGAAAGGCGTAGGTTGAACGGGCTGTTATACGGCGGACGGGGTGGGGTGGGGTGGGGGAGCCTGGGAAGGTGGTGGGGTGGCGGAGTAGGGAAGAGGGAAGGGAACTTTCGGGGGGACACGACGGGGAAGCTGGGTGAAAGAGGGAAGAGAAGAGGGAGCCTTTCTTTTTTTTTCTTTTTTTCTTTTTTTTGTTGAGTCGGTGTCCTGCCGGATCGAATTGACTTGGAGTGGCACGACTTTTTAAACTCAGGTACGGCTGTGAATGGTGGTACGTTGGCAGAGGTGGAGGTGATGTTGAGATAAAACTGCAAGCAGGGGCAGGAGTGCGTCCAGGTGGGCGAGGCGTCGTGGGGAGCGGTGGGGCGTGTGGACGCCGGACTCTTGCGGGTGGCAGCGGAGCAGCGGGCTTACATATAGAGTGTCGTCGGGGCCCGGAGAGCACGCAGCTGGATCTCTGGCGGGGGGCGTGCCGGCGCGGGTTCGGCGCGGTGCGTGTGGGGACGCAACGTTCTTTTGGGCGGCTGTCAGCATCGCTGCGGGGGACGTGGGCTGAGGCAGGCAACTCAACGCAACGCAGTCCTCACCTCGTTCGGCGGAGCAGAATCGTCTGCTTCCGGCGGATCCCAGGTAGATTGAAGTGTCCGCTGGTGTCCGGCCACAGCCGTCGTGACACACTCGCCGGAAACTACTAGATTCTGCATGCATTCACAGCGAGCGCTGCGAGAGAGAAACCGAACGGAATCGAAGGCAGCCACAAGCTTTCGAAGGTATGTGGATACATACCGGATTCGAACATCTTCCGTTTATGTCTCTTCTTGATTTCCTTTTTGCTTCTTCCCTCTTCCTTCGTTTCCTTTTTAGTTTCTTCCTCTTCTTTCCTTTTTCGTTTCTTCCCTTTTCCTTCTTTTCCTTTTCTTTTCTTTCCTTTCTTTTCTCTTTCTCTTTTCTCTTTCTCTTTTCTCTTCTTTGCCTCCATTCCCCCCTCTCTCTTCTCTTCTTTTCCTTCCTTCGATTCTCCTTCCCTTTTTCTCTCCCCTTCTCTTCCTTTTCTTTATTCCCGTTTTCTCTCTTTTCCTTTCTTTCGTCGCGTTTCCTCCCTTCTCCTCCTCCCCCCCCCCCCCACCCAATGCTTGCATTCCGCCTCGGATAGATTCGCGTGTCTGTGCAACTCTTTATCGATGCCCTTGCATGTTTTCCAGCTAGATTAGACTGTGTATGCAGCATCCACATAGCATACATACGCATCTGCAGCTGATAGATGTGTACATATCTAGATGGCGCTGCTATACGGTTCGAAACATCAGGTCAGACACAATGCCCGTCTTCCCTTCCCTCCTCAGCCCGAGGCTGCGCTGCGTGCTGGTGCGTCCGACAAGACGAAACGCCCCCCAGCGAAGCTTACATCACTGTCGTACATACATACGTCCTGCGCGCCCCGCCGAGTATGATGTGACGGTACGTACGTGCTGTGCTGTGCTGTGCTGTGCTGTGCCCCGTGAACGAAGTAAACACCCCTGGACGGCGCGGGCGGGCAACCGTGGCCCGCCGTGATTGCGTGTATCGCGCTATGCAGCCGGAGTACATAGACGGACTGGATATCTATGTACATTACACATGCGAAGTGTCAGGCCGTCTGACATCTGCAGGATGCAAGCATCGCGAGATAGGCGACGATTTTCCCTCCGGCGTGTGTACGTACGTACGTATTGTATGTATTGTATGTATGCATGTATGCATGTATGTATGTATTGTATGTGTGTATGTATTGTATTGTATGTAGATGTGCATGCATGTATGAATGAATGAATGAATGTATGTATGTATGTGTGTATGTGTGTATGTATTGTATGTGTGCATGCATGCATGAATGTATGTATGTATGTATTGTATGTATGTATTGTATGCATGCATGCATGCATGTATTGTACTGTGTGAATGCACGTCTATCTGTCTGTGTGTCTAGCAGCTGTCGGCGAGAGCACGCGACGGACACGTTCTTTCTCGGGCCGAACCCATCGAGCGATACTGCTTGGCCCGCAGCAGCGTCACGTGGCGATCTCTCCGTCGATCGGACGGACTCGGCGTGCCGACGGTGAGGCTGGTGTGCGAGTAGTTAGCTGGGGCTGGGGCTGGGGCCGCCCCGTCGCCGTCGTCATCGCCACACGGTACATACTGCCCCGTCCGCGTCCCACCGACCCGGCTCGGAAGTTATCTGATCGGGCCGGGACGCCTGTGCGGGCAACCGCACGTACATATGTAAGCATGCGAACGCCGAACATATATATCCGTGGACCGGTGGCCTGATACTGACTACATATATCCAAGGAGATCGCGCTTGCGCGGCGTTCTTCCCATCCCTCCAGCCACCGCAAGTGCTCTCTCTCACTCTGCGTGTCGCCCGAGCATGGCGTGTCTCCGCAGAACACACCTGCAGCACGCGGCCGTTGCCGCTCAGCCCTATGCAGGCAGGCGGACGGAAGCGGAGATCTCCGTGCGGCTTCTGCTATCTATCGTTATCTATATGTATCTATAGCTAGCTGCAGCGGCGAGACGGGACTGTGGGCACCCGTCCCTCCGCCGTGCTAAGACCCGCGGGGGGGAATCACAGTGTGCAGTTGGTGCGCACAACGGTTTCTAGACTGCTTATGCTGCCGGTTCGGCTTCGAATCATCAGCGGGGAAGTGTTGCCAGCCCATGTACCCGTGTATACACACACACACACACACACACACACACACACACACACACAAGCGCGGAAGCACAACACAGCACAGCAGCTACCGAAACGAGTAGAGTTTGAAGGTGGGGGAAATCTTTTTTTTTTCCCTGTCTCGGAGAGGAGAAAGTCGCCAGTTCTCCGAGCAGGTACCGTCCGTGCGGAATTTTAGGGCGGTTGGACAGGGCAAGGCGCGACAAGGCAAAGGCAACACATGACGATCCCGCCCTCGCCGGAAAACGGCGCGTGCTTCGGAGAAAGAAGCTGTCAACGTTACGTAACCGCACGTGACGGGCCGTGATTGGCGACAGTCAACGTTCAGTATTCGACGACGCCATCCCCGGGCGCGCGCTTTGCCCACTCACTGATCCCGCCGATGACATCGTGGACCTCCCCCGTAAACCCACTCTCCAGCACCTTCCTCGTCACGGTTTGCGAGTCGTTTCCCAGTCTGCATACGACCATTATCTTCTTCTTCTTCTTCTTCTTCTCCTCCTCCTCCTCCTCCTCCTCTCCGACCAGCAGCCTCCCCATCTCTGCCGGAATCCCTGCCGTGGATGCGAATCGCTCGAACGGGATGTTGACGCTCCCCGGCAGCGCGCAGATGCCGAACTGCGTCGGGTCCCGGACGTCGACTATGACCGCCCCGTCCCCGGACGCGACCGCGGTCCTGGCCTGCTGGACCGAAAGCCGATGCTCGGCTGGCAGCGGTGCTGACGTTTCCGAGTCCCCACCGCAGAACGAGATGTACTCCATGCCGCCCGCCCTGAAGACTTCCCTCGTGATCGCCGGTGGCTCCCCGCAAGCCACACAGCCCCGCCTCTTGCCGCGCATCTTCAAGGTCCTCCACTGCGTCTCCGCCGTCGCCGTGAAGAAGCACATCCTATTCCCATCCGTCCGTTCCCCCCGCCTCTGCACGGCTACCAGCCTGATAGCTTCGAGCGCTTGCATGACCCCCATCACGCCGACCACCGGGCCCAGGATCCCGCCCTCCCCGCACGTGACGACCGCCCCCCTCGGCGGCGGCCGCGGCCAAACGCACCTGTAGCATGGCCCCGCTCCGGGCGGATCGTTGAACACCATGATCTGCCCGTCCATCCTCAGCGCGCCGGCACTGACAAACGGGACGCGCGCTAGCACACACGCATCGGAGACCAGGTATCGCAGCGCCGGATGGTCTGTGCAGTCCAGGACGACATCCCACTTCCCCGCGTCGACGATGTCGAGCGCGTTCTCGGCCGACAGCGCCTCGTCGAGCGCGACCACCTCGACTCCGGGATTGACGTCGTGCAGCGCGAGCTTGGCCGAGATGACTTTCGGCAGGCCCACGCGCGCCGTGGTGTGCAGGATCTGCCGGTGCAGGTTGGACGTTTCGACGGTGTCGTGGTCGATCAGCCCCAGCGTGCCTACGCCCGCCGCGGCGAGGTAGAGGGCCGCCGGGGAGCCGAGGCCGCCGACTCCGACGATCAGGATCCGGCTGGATTTGAGCGCGAGTTGGCCGGGAAGGCCGATCGACGGGAGGACTAGCTGCCGTCCGTAGCGGATGTATTCGTCGGGGGTGAGGAGGGTGGCGGTGGCGCTGGCGGTGGCGGTGGCGGGTTGCGAGGAAACGGATGGAATGGAGGAGGGAGGCGGCGGCGGTGGCGGCGGCGGGTATAGGGCGCGGTACTGTGCGAGTTCGGCTTCGAGTTCTAGTATCCGCGTTTTGAGAGCAGCTGTCTCTTCTTCCATGGGCGCTGACAACGGCTGTGTTGTTCGGTCGTGTCCTGCCATGGTGTGGGGGAGTGCTCCCGGTGTGCGGCGCGAAGTTGCAGGCAAAACTTGGAATCATTCCCCCACAGTTTATTACCCGGCACATTCCATTTCACAGGCTCTAGTAGTCCAGATGGTGCACAAAGTTCTCGGTTTATTCGTCACTGATCGTAGAACACTAAAACACTAGAACACGCCAATCTATGCGTCCACTTCCATCGCATCCCCGCTCACCGTGCCAGTGGGCACCGCCGCACCCAAATCCACAATCGTAACGTACTTCTTGAGGTCCTTCTTCTCCACGCTGACCTCTTTGAGAATCGCCGTCGTGCCGCGGGCGAACCTGTAGCTCTGCTCCTTGGGCACCCGCTCGTTTGGCTTGATCAGATTCCTCATAAGTGTCGCCTATACCGTCGTTAGCTCCCACCACGGATCCACAGACACACATCACCCCCGATGAGAACACAAACCTTCTCCTCCGTGATGACGCACACATCGACGTTACTTCCTGATCCCAGGTCGTTGAAAATACCCGCCAGGATCGCCTGACTGCACAGCTCCACAGCCTCCTCGCGTGTCATGTCCTTCGACCACAGAGTCTCAAACACCGACATGGCCGCGAGCGATCCCGATCCCATGGTCACGTACGGCAGTTTGTCGGTCGACCCGTAAGAGTGGACAGTGAAGAGGTGTACACCGGTGGGGTCGACGCCCGCAACAACGAGATACGCTCCGATGTGACCGTGGTACCTGAACAGGTGCTGTTTCAGCAGGGTCATGCAGGTAACGACACGGGGCTTGCGGCCAGTGCTGAGCGCGTGAAGCTCGAGGTTGGAGGAAATGAGGGAGGTCGTGAACTCAGTGCTACACACACACAGGCAAGCAAGCATGATTAGTTGACCTTATCCCAAAGCATCGTCAACGAAGAAGGCGGGGTATTTACTCGGCGGCGGTTCCAGCTCCTGAAATACCGCCACGTCAGAGTCAGTACCGTAAAAACAGTGCAAACCACAAATACGAGGACGCATACCAGCACACCAGATGTTGGACGAGATGAAATGCAGCTTCTCGCAGTTCTTGTCGGCAACGATATCACCGCTGGTTGCTCTCGTATCTGTACACCATCACATCCTCGAGTTAGACGTCTCCCCCCCTAGAACCGCAGAGCAGAGGGATGCTATGTATGTACCCGCGGCAATTACGACTCCTCCATCGAAGATGCATCCCACGATAGTAGTTCCGGTGGAGGTAGCTTTCGGGAGAGGAAAGCCCTTGGCGTGTAGGGCGGCGTTTCGGGCGAAGTTGGAGAAGTCAAAACCGGCCATTTTCGAATTGCTGGAAGCTTCCGGGTATCTGTCAACGATGGCGTGGGTGGGGGTGGAATGGTTGTGATGGATAGCGGTGATGGAGTTGGTCGCTCGCCGTTTGTTGTTTGGTGATGCTTTTGGTATGTACCGCTCAGTGAGTTGCTTTGGGTTGAGCCGCATGTAGTGGCTAGTTAGCGCCACACAGCCACTGCCATGGACAATCACTCGAGTGTTTGGTTTGCAAGCAGAACTCTCGGCCCGTCCGCGAGACAACCGGCAGAAAGCAGCCCTCGCAAAACCCATACCACCCCTATACGAGTACCAGCATTCCCACACACCATGGATTCGGTCCGAACGGTGCAGAGCGGCAGCCATCCAGCAGTGGCGGAGCTCGCCAAAGCCAGAAATCCGTGAATAAACGCAGTTCTTCAAGTAAGCGGTCTTGAATTTGAATCCGAGACCAAAGGGGATGCGGTTACGTGTATCGCCAGGAGACAGCTGCCAGACCCGCCGTTGGTCGTATGCCGATGTAGTTTACAGTACCAAACACGGTGCAATGTTGTAGCAGAAGGTTTGCCGCGGGGTTAATCATAATGCTTTCCCATGGACTTCGTGGTAAAACGAAGCCGAAGGATCCCCTTGGTGCATACGATCATGAAGACATTATATTCTGAAAGAGCATAAATCATACAATCACTATCCCAATACAACAAAAACCCAAACAAACGCGTAATGGAATGGAAGCCCAATTCCAAACCAAGTCTAGTTCATATGAAAGAAAGTACTCGTCACCGATTTCAGTGATACAAAACGAGGCAATCCTTCCTAACTGCGATCGGGCCGACACCCGACCGCCCACGGGCTCTCCAATCTAGTCCGGAAGTCAGCACTGAACGTTTGGCACGGGTATCTTGTTTAGCACATACGGTGACACTAAGCTGGGATTAACGAAATCCTGCCCCTCCTCTCGCTCCTCATCGATCGTATGTCGCACTCTGGTATCACTCGCGGGATCGTTGTGCTCCTCCTGGACGCTTATCAACGCGATGTAGTAATTCGATGGCAAGTAATTCTTAGTGTAATGCCAGTAGCTCCAAATCGTGAAGGCGAGCAGTGGGAGGACAAGCCCTGCCCGAGTAAAGGCCTGACGGAGTGCCAGCCAACCAGCCATGGTAAGCTGGAAGACCAGGAGTCCAAGGATCACGCGGTAGACAATGATTGGCCACGCCTTTCCGGTTGAGTGGCCAGGGTGATCCATTGCGTACAGCAGTTGGTATTTGTGGGTAAAGTAGCCCAGGACGAAGTAGACAAAACCGAAGGCAAGAATCCAGGCCCCACCCTCGAGTACGCTGTAGACGATGCATATTATGTAGATCAGGATTGGCTGTGGAAGGAAGAAGCCATATTGGAATATGGCGGGTTGCTTGAGTTCTTCGTAATCTGTCAAAATGTCAAAACAAACCCCCTGGGAACTCCAGGCAATCATATTCCAGCCGTACCTCGTGGTGTTTTTGCACCAAACTTGGTGATTGGGTACAACGTGACAGAGCCGACCTGCAGAAGTCTGAACGGATACATCCCCAGTCCTTGAAGAATGACTAGCCAGTTTGTCAGTAAGGCACGACCAAGAGCGACCCGGGTGGAAACAAACTCAGATTAATGTAGAAAGGTCCTAGTTCCTGAACGGCTTCGGCGAGAACCAACGCAATGCTGCCAGTGTCCTTGAATGAGCGGTTGAGAGTCTCCCAAAACGAATGGAAATTGAAAGCAGTCCCAAATACAGTGAACGCAAGGAACAAGTTGAAAAACGTGAAGAAGAAATTCTTGCTAATGACAGAAAGTTCAACTTCCTCTTGTGAGATCAACCCCTGGTACTGCGAGAGCCAGTCGTAGAAATAAGGAACAGCGATGTTGAGAAGGGTTAAAACCGCTGTAGGAAGGAACGTTTGAACAAAGGAAGCCAATGCCGGGTGCGCTTTGAGCGTATCTGCCAGCTGAGGCCAGACCTTGTGAATTTCAGCTGTATTCCACAGACCGGCCAGAGCAGCGACAGGCACAAGCCAGAAGATTGATGAGACCGTAACGAATGTACTAATGGCCCAGCTTCGGGCCCAGCGGGATGACCGGGACAGGTATGTGTTTGGCCAGATTACGTCGGAAGGTGAAGGGGCTGGACGAGCAATCATGGCACCAGGAGTAGGATCCAGTAGCGCTTGTGTCGCGACTTGGGCAGCGGACACCGACTCCATAGTGACAAACGCTAGAGGAGTCGCCTTGTATTCCTTCTGCCGTGCCTCGGTGATCTGATTATCCAAATTCTGGAGTTTGTTGGTGTAGTAATCGATGGCATCAACCTTCTTGAACTTGAGCTTCAACTTGCCATATCTCAGAGTGAACTGTGGACGATAGTTGGGTCGTCTTCCGAGCAAGGGGCGCCCTTCCTCTTCATCACCGGAATCGTCAGGTTGCCTCCATGAGTTGCCCCCAGTCGTTCCCCTATGCCCTTTTCTGACATGGTAAACAGTGAAGACTTCCTCCAATTTCCTCAACACCGCATTCCGTTCGTTGAGCAACTGGTCCAAATCACCCCATTGTCGGCAAATGGTAATGTTTTCCACCTTCCCTATTGCCAGTTTCTCGAGGTGCTCCTTCAGAACATCTTCGGAGCGCAATGCTTCTGGGATCCCGGAGAGCTTGATGGTCTTGTCGGTGACTGTCGCCTGATTGCCGAGATACGCTTGTCGGACTCGGAGAACCTCCTCCGTTTGCCTCCACAGGAAGTAATATGCCAGGCCAGTAAAGACATAGACAAATATAAGATTCGCCCACATATATGCAGGTTTCACGGGTTTCGGTGGCTTCTTCTTGTCCCCGTCCGCAAAGACCACCTGCGGGTGCATTATATGGGTTGAGTTCCCGTCGGGAATACTGTCGCCTCCGAAGTACGCGTGAACCGGGACAAGGACAACCGCCGCAAGAACCGACGCCACGAAGAGGAAGCGGATAGCCATTTTGAAGAACGCGAGGAACTATTTCTCCCATAAGCGACGTTGTATGGGGCTACCGCGCAATAGGAGATGCTCACCACATAGGCATCAAGACCAGCTGTAGCCAATAGATCGTCGTCGGTGATGCGCCATAGTGCCGGTATCCATCCGAAAAGGCTATCCGGCAACTCGGGAAGCGATGATGCTGTATTTGCCATCGTTTAATAAAACTCCAGAAGCCCAACGAAAGTTCACCCACCATTTCGCACTCTGATCTTGCGTGCGTAGTAGAATTGTGGCCATTTCGGTCGTAGAAGACAAAATGTCGTGAAGGCACAGAGGCCAAGGAGGGCGGATATGATCAGCTGCTGAATACGATCTCTCTGTACTGTGGAGATAGGCGCGCATTAGCACAATACGAGCTTCGAAGTGGGTTCTGAATAGCGCTACTAACCCTGGCGTCGAGGATCAAACAGTCCATCGCCAGGGGGATTTGTTGAATTGTCACCATATTCGTACGTGCTAAAGATAAAGCGCGCCGACATGTTTGCGAAGTGCTGTGGAGTTGTACGGAGCAGATAGCTGCGAAGAAAATTTGTGGAGATCTTTGGGCGGCAAGGTCATGCCCAGTTTGATGGTCAGCACTGGCTCCGACCAGCCACGTCAGGGCGCTGGCATCAAGGGTGTTGCTTTTGTGACGAAACGCTGCATGACTGGCCTTCGGTTAGCAGCCAAGACAATGGGTGATTGGCTATGAGTGTTAGACGTTGAAGTTTCACGTCATCGTGATCTCGGGATATTTACACTAATTGGAACGGCAATGAGGGTGCCAACTAGAGCGCTGCATGCTGCCCTGACTTGGATGCATACGAGCAAACCCAGACAGATAACTAATTTACAAAAAAAAACACCCTCTAGCATTCATGTTTAATCGTCGAACGTCATCTTCTTTCCCTCGCCAGCCGTGATGGCTCCCGTCCGCCTGACGTCGCTCGAGTATGCGGCGCCAACATCTGCAGAACGGTTGTCCTTCCATTCCTTTTTCCTCGGCGCAGGACGTTCACTCTCTTCATCACCGCCTTGCTTGTCTTTTCCTCCAAACCGCTTTTTGTATCTCACAGAAGGATCTTGCCCATACTCCATGGTAATAGTCCTTCCGATAAGCATCACCCTCTTTTTCCTTCTTGATGCCAGCTCAACCTCGGCTTTTCCCTCGACTTCATTCAGCATTTCCTCCTCTTCGGCTGTCAAGCCTAACATGGCGCGGCGAACGCTATCGACGTCAAGGAAATCGACAAAACCAAATCCCTTGCATTTTCCTGAGTCCTCGAAGGTCGCCAGCCTCACACGCTGGATCTTGCCCGCGAACGAAAAGTGTTCTTGCAGTACTTCGGTAGTAGTACTGAAGTCGAGATTGCCAACGTAGAGAATGCGCGACGGCAGGTTCTTGTCAATATTTGCGCCGTTCTTTGGAGCAGCGGGGGTAGATGCTGGCCGCTTTGAGAAATCTTTCGAGTTTTTAATCAGTACCTTCCGGCCTCCAAGTAGCGATTCGGAAAGTTTGAGCGCATGGTCGAGTGCTTCCGCACTCCCGAAGTCGATATATGCAAAACCCTTGTTTCTTCCCCTCTCGTCCGTGGGTAAATTGACTCTGGTGACATCCTCGGGCTTGAGCGCAATGAATTCGCGCAAGGTGTCCGCAGTGGTGGAGAAAGCAAGATTGCCGATCCAGATGCCATGTTTCGACCGGGCTTGGGAGGAATGTTCGGGGTAGGCAGATTTATCGATTTCGCCTTTCGGCGCATTGGAAGGTGTAGGCTTGAGGATTTTTGGGGCGAGTTCGGGGTGTTTTTTGAGTTTCCGAAGAGCCTTCTTTGAAGGCGGCCGAGGGAGACCGACATCGATTTCGAGTTCATTCTCGTTGGCATTGCGTTTTCGCTTTTTGGTGGGCGAGTCCGCGGTGGGTTCTTTCTCCTGTCGTTGCTTTTCCTCCCTTTTTGCATTTCTTCCCTTCTCCTCCTGAGATTCTCCATTCTTCTCCACATTCATTTCCACTATCTCCTTCTGGACCTTTTCCTTCTTTTCCTTCTTCTCCTTCTTCTCCTTCTTCTCTTTCTTCTCTTTCTTCACCCCTGGCCCAGCATCGGCCAGCTTGACATCCACATCTTCTCCAGCACCGATCGCCTTCGCCGCAGCCTTCGCAGCTTTCCGCTCCGCCTTGCGTTCCTGGTCGCCGATGATCTTCGTTTTCGACATGGCCGTGGAGTAATAGTCGAGCGGGGTGTCAAGCGTTGGTATAGCTGCTGTGTGTGACGTGTTCATTTTTGTCGCGACTTTTTTCTGTGACACCCTTGCTTGCTAACAGGACGGAAGTTGCCGGCGGCGTGAAGGAAACAATTTGCTCAGAATTTAAGTTACCTCGCTGAACTCGAGCAAAATTGTTCCGGCCAGAATTTCCAGCTCCATTAAGGGAAGCCAATGCTGTAGAATGCCTCTTTAACTAGTAATTTTCTAATCGATGTTGCTTCGTGAGTGACACGGTATGATATACGGCTATAATCCCTTGGCACTCTGTGTGCCGAACTTGTCTGTTCACCAGCCACGAGCTCCTGCGATAACGAACATATCTCACCTACGCACGTACCACCGCTACCTCGCCACTCATCAACACACCCAGCTTCACGACCTCCACAACACTCTCTATTGAAAAATGTCTTTCAACAGGAACCTCAAGGACCAGCGTCGCATGGAGCTCGGTACTTTCCGCCACTCATCAACCTTTGATGCAGATCGTTAACGGTGCGCAAAAGTAATCCCATACGTAGCGCCGGAGCCTACGATCGAAACGCGTTTGTTCCCAACGCAACCCAAACGACATATGCCCGCTGATGACTTCACAGAATCGATGTCCGACACGATGAACACCGTTCTTCCCATGGCCGCAATGTTCACTCGCCACCGGTAGTTCCTCCTCCTCCGAGATTTACGAGCTGGAATCGGGCTAATAGGAGGAAACAGCATGATCGGATGGGGCGCTGTTGTCTTCGCAATCCAGAGCTGGCTGAATGAGACACCGGCGCAACTTGCGGGCGGAAAGCAGCCCGCATACTTTGGAATTGGAATGGCGTGCATGAGTTTGTTGATTGTGAGTTTTGCCTCCGAGAGAAGATGGAAGAGATGTGTACTAATGGCCGTGACGATAGACGTATATGCCGATTTTCTTCCCTGTACCACAGAAGTTGGGTACTACCAACACCAGCCCGGCGCCGCCTGTGGCGCAGTAGATCACAAAGGTTTGTAGGTTGCTGTACGATAACTAGTGCATACATAATACAAATGAGAATGATCCGCGCAGTGACTGTCTGTACATACAATCCGGCCATCTATTCTATATACAAAAGCCTCATGATCTATACCGCCTTCTGTATTTCTGCAATTAACGCCTCGATGGAGAATTTCTCATCACCGCGTGTAAACATCTCCAACATCTCCCTCCTCCTGGCAGTCTCCGGGCTTTCAATCGCACCGTAAAATTTCTGCATAGCGACGACTAGAAGCTGTGCCTGCTTCACATTCACGCCCCGCTCACTAAGCACCTGCCCCTGTGCCAAGACGAGTCCATGGCTCTCTGCCAGCTCGAGATGATGCGTCAGCGTGGTATGCGGCTGCGCGAACTCTCCACGGAGCTTATAGTCCTCCAGCGAAGTAAAAATCACCGTAGCCGAGTCCTTCGACGGGAACGTCCACTGCAGTAGATGCATCTCCACACCTTGACCCTCCCTCGGCAGCGGGAGCAAGAACATCGGATGCGTCTTTGCTAACACCTCCATGCGTTTGTACGTTGCCGCGGGCACAGCAGCGCAGAGTGAGTCCGCAGCGGAGACGAAGCGTGCCCGCCAGATCAGCTCGATTTCTTTGGAAGACGTATGGGCGGCGAGGGCTTTAGTGTCGACATAGGAGGAGAGCGGTTTTACGCCCGGCGGGGAGGAAGTAGCTTTCTGGGTGGCGGTGGTGGGAGATGGTGGCGGCGGTGGGGCGCGTGCGTGGGTTGGTGCTTCTGCGGCGGCCGCTGCTTTGGCGGTGGCATTGAGAACCGCATCCACCTCGATGGCTACGGCCGCATCTTTCCGGACTGCTTCGATCTTGCCTCTGTACACCTCCTTCAATTCCTCGAAAGAGCTGACACCTTCACTTTTTCTCCTTACACATCAGCCCTAGTTCTCCCGCCGTCTGGGTCCCAGGTTGCAGACGTCTTTTGTTTTAGCTCGAGCTTCTCACGGTATTTAGCAACGACGCGAGGCTCCACGCGCGTCTGGAAGAAGCGTGAGAAGGCGTTGACGACGCGGGCATTGCGGCGGGGTGTGCGCGAAATGGTCACAGCGGCTCGGCGTAGGGTAAGCGGGCGGACGGCGGAGGTGAATGACATGTTTGTTGTGGAGATTGCCGGCAACTTTTTTGTTTGGTGGGATATCACAAATGTTGCCAAGTGTTTTGACCGAGAGGTGTGCGCCGGTATGTATGTGGCAATGGTTCCCCGCACACTTGGGTGCCTTGGCGCAGCTTTCAGTGATCCGGTTCCTTGATCGAGTACGATTCAGAGCGAACACCCCAAAGCATAACACGCGTCTAATTCAGCAACCCTATTCGCTCTGTCAGATGGAAGCCCCGAAGGCGGAGGACGTTACCCGGCAAAGCACGTAGGTTATGGTGCAGTCCAACCATCTTCTGTCCCCGGCACTTTTTTTGTTCGTTGCTATAATATCTATGTACATACATAGACTATACCTGCGGCTCACATGAGATACCAGGTAGAGTTACTACCGGGATGCAGTCGCGTACATATATCTCTTGCACACAAGGAAGGCTCACGCACGCATCCCTTCGTTGCTATCGTCTTCGTCGCCCTAAAGGCACCACTTGGGATGTTCGGTAAAATTGGTCGTGTCGTCTTCGTCGCTTGGAGCGTGGAACATTTACTAGTAGATAATTGAATGGAGAAGAAGAAAGCGCTGCACCGAGTGCACTTCTTTAAACTATCACTCCTTGTTTTCCACTTCAACTTTTCTCACACACTCGATCTCTTTCTTTCTTCCCCCATTCACAGCCAAAACCGACAGCAAGACACAATCCTCCTTCCGTAAAACTTGACAACCCTAATCTTCTCCTATCTTCCTATCCATCCAACCCACCAACATCATCACCGCGACACAGTTAACTATCACTCTCTAAACGTCAACTACTCTACCAAATCCACTTCACTCTGCATACAGCCACTACGACGACGACGACAAATAATCCCGCTGCTTACGCTCAACCGTCCGCGACGACGGCGCACATACTGATCGCCATGTCTCAAGCCGAGCTACCGTCGGCGAACGGCGGACTGGGAGCAATGGGAGGAACTGGAGGAGGAGTCAGTGGCGAGGAAAAAGTTCCCCAAAAATCCTATAAGTACGCGTCTTTGCGCACATTACCCGTGTGTCAGTAGACTGATTGTGCACGTGAAACCACAGGAGAAAGTACAGAAAGCTCCGTCATAAGTTCAAGGAAGTCATGAGGCGTTCGGATGAGCTGTTCAAACAGGAGCAGCTAGCGAAGCAGACGATTCGCAGGCTACAGGAGGAAAACACGTAAATACTTTCTCCCCTCTTCCTCCTCCTCTTCTGCTGGTAGTTTATGGATGACGGATTACTGATTGCGGTTGGCTGCACATAGTCGTGTGCTGGATTTCCTTGTGGATCTAAACGAGTGTTCACATATTCCCAAGGAACGACGTCATAATATCGGGTCACCATCGTGCGCAACTCCGCCTCATTTCCTCTCCCCCGAAGTGTATGCGGCTAGGTATGGCAAATATCCCGAACCAGAGGAGAACGACGATGTGGAAGAGATGGATCTCGACGCGGTGCCGGCGGAGGTGGAGGTGGAGGTGGAGGTGGAGGTGGAAGTGGAGGAGACTTCTCGTGAAGTTGTCGAGGAACCACAAGGTGTGATTGACAACGAGAGCTCAGACGATGATGACGATGATGACGAGAAGACACCGGTGACTGGTCGCGGTTCGAAGTACAACAGCGACGATGACGATGGGGACACCGGTGAGGCCTATCGTGAAGAGATACGGGAGTGGAACTACAAACGCGGCATTGCAGGGACCCCACCCAGGTCGGTGCGTGAGAAGATGAAGGCCGACGCGGAGAACGTGCGAAAGGAGGCGGAGCAGCATGCGAAGCAAGCCGCCGAAGCTGCTGCTGCTGCCGAGGCGGAGCAACATGCGAAGCAAGCCGCCGACGCTGTTGCTGCGGCCAAGGCGGAGCAGGAGGAGAAGAAGAAGGGTAATGGTATCAACAGCTCTTCGACAGTTCAGATTAAGAAGGAGAACGAAGATGATTATGAGGAACCAGTGGAGCTTAATGGTGGTTCGGATGGCGATGCGCACCAACCACCTTCCATCGTCGAAGATTACCGTCGAGGACAGACCCCCGAGTACCTCCGTAGCGGTAGCCCGTTCTTGATGACACTCAAAGAGGAGGAAGAGTGGTACGCGGAGATTGAGGAGAAGTATGAAGGAGGGATTCCACCGCTCGAGCGTCCGGACTCCCCATCGGCGATCAAGGCAGAGGGTGATCCCCGGAATCCTATGAGTGTATACTGTTGGTTGAGGAAGAACCAACCACAAGTCTTCCTCCAGAACGAAGAGGTGGAAGGTAAAAAGCCACGCGGTCGGGGTGGCCGTAGAAAGGCTGTAGAGGCGGAGTCAGGAGACGAGGGAATGAACATGGTGTCCGGCAAGGGTGTGAAATCTGGCGAGAGCAGCAAGACCGGGACATCGAAGCGTAGGAAGACGAACGGGAACGATGCTACAGGAGGGCAAACAGCTTCTGGGAGTACTGGGAGCAAGGGTAGAGGGGTTCCGCGGGGTGGACGAAAAGCCGATCCTCCACTCAAGAGGCAGAGGAGGTAAGTTTGACAGGTCTCGGCGGGGTGATGGCGGGAGGATATTTGTTTTGTTTGCGACGGGGTTCTGACTGGAGGAAACAGTTTTCTTGAGTGATCTGGTATGGTAAAGAGGTGGCACTTCTACAGACATGGCGCTCATGTTGCTTGGCTACTCTCTACCATTCTGGCAAGTCCTTCATACTCCTGTTCTCAAAGATATCCATCAGATGGGCTAGATACTACCATCGCTATCCCGGGATTGGGGGCGGAGAGGTTTGGTTGATTATTTTTTCTCTGGGTTTTGGAGTTCAAGAGGGTTTGATACTGGTTTGTATACTACTGAAACCTTTCTTTGTCTCATCTATTCCACGGCGGTTGGGCGAGGGCAGTGGCAGTCGCCTATTTTTCAGTTGTATATAAAGTAGGAAGCAAGAAGAGCTGTGGCTGTCTATAGCCCTCAGCCACTCCCTGGACGCAGTCGAAAATGAGTCAAGTTGCATCTATCACAAACTGAACCTGCCAAGACTATGCGCCACCAGTCACTTTCAGAATGACGACAGCCGTGAACACGGTTATGTAAAGACGAGGCCCAGCACCTCAGTTTTCTTTCTTTCTTTCTTCCCTTCGCCCTCACATTTCAACACGCACCTCTGTTTGACATTTTTTGATATCCCACTTTCTCTTCCCCAATCCCGCTGAGCGCAATCTACTATCTCGAATACAATCTCGGCTCACTCACTGGACGCGAATATGGAGGTTCAACTTCGATCTCAGCAGCCACCAGTGAATGGAAATGCGGGCAACACAGATACTCGGCGAAGATATCGACGGCCTGCGAAGTCGGGGAAGCCCGAGGACAGTACCGGCGCAGTGGTAGGAAACAGTGGTAATCCTTCGGGTAGTGGAGGTGGTGAGGATGGCGACAATACGCAAGAGGGACAGCAGCAGCAGAAGCCACGCAGGACGAGACCTCCCCGGCAGTCTCGTCGTAACCGTAATGCTTCAAAATCTGTGCCAGAACCCAATGCCCACGCGCCGCTGAACACTGAACCGGATGCCCAAATACCCCCAAACGCACAACCACACCCTGAAGGTGAACTACCTCCACCCTCACGCAGAAGACGTACTCGAAACCGCAAACCACCGGCGACAGCAGCTACAGAAGACGGAGCTATGAATGAGTACCAGCAGCAGCGTACGTTTTCACATGCTGCGCCAGCCAACAACAACGGAGCTTCTGGTGGTGGTAATGCTAGACGGAGAGCTTTCGGAGCTCAGCTCAGTGCTACGACTCCCGACGTCGAGACGCCACCCCAGAATCCACAGCCTCGAGTACGGATAAGGCCGGATGCTCCTGCTTTTATGCCCGGTGCGGACGACATAACCAGTCGGATCCACAGGGAGATTGGCAATGGATCTTACGAATGCATGGTCTGCTATGGTAGTGTGGGCAGGAAGGCGAAGATCTGGTCTTGCAAGTGTTGTTGGGCGGTGTACCATCTGAACTGCATCCAGAAGTGGGGAAAGCAGGGCTTGGAGCAGGAATCGAGAGGTCCGGTCGGCGCATCTGAACCACAAAAATCGTGGAGATGTCCGGCTTGCAATAATCCGAGCACCGAACTGCCGAGTCTTTATACCTGTTGGTGCGAGAAGGAGACACAGCCAGAGGGTACTAGATATCTCCCACCACACAGGTATGCCAATCTCCAACTCTCCGGACGGTGATTGTGCTGACTGTTGGTTCTGCAGTTGTGGGCAGACTTGCGGAAAGCAGCTTGCAACCCCGAAGAAATGTCCTCATACGTGCAGCGCACAATGTCACGCTGGACCTTGTGCACCCTGTACCGCCATGGGTCCGACTATGACCTGCTTCTGCGGCAGAGAATCTCAACAGAAGCGATGCGCAGATACGGATTATGACGGCGGCTTCAGTTGCGGTCGTATGTGTGGAGACATGATGCCTTGCGGGGAGCACAAGTGTTCGAGGCCGTGCCACCCCCTCTTATGCGGTTCTTGCGAAGTCATGGAACTTGTCAAGTGCTATTGCGGGAATGAGATGAAGGAAATTAAGTGCTGCGACAAGGAACATCCGAAAGATTCGCGTAGGATCTTCGATATTTCGGACGACGAGTACTCGGATGACGATGAATACGAGGAGTGGACCGGGTACTATGAATGCGGCAAAGTTTGCAACAGGTTCGTTTATTGCTCTGTGATTCCCTAATCCCTGGATGCTAACTCACTATAGGTTGCTTGCTTGCGGCGTCCACCATTGTTCAAAGCCATGCCACCCGCAGGACTCCGACAATGCCTCCTGTCCTTCGGATCCGTCGGCCGTCACGCATTGTCCGTGCGGTAAAACGCTGCTGACGGATATTTTGCCCGAGCCTCGACCCAACTGTGAAGCTCCGATCCCTACCTGCCAGAAGGTCTGTGAAAAGACACTTGCGTGCGGCCACGCCTGCACGAAGACTTGCCACGATGGCGAATGCGGTGTCTGTTTGATTCGGGTCGATATACAGTGTCGTTGTGGAAAAACCCACTCCTCCAGTCTTTGTCACCAAGGGGTAGATTACGAGTCTCCTCAGTGCATGCGCACCTGCAGGACAGCACTGAATTGCGGAAGGCACGAATGCGGAGACAAGTGTTGCTCTGGGGAGGTAAAAGCCCAGGAGAGAATAACAGCGAAGAGAAAAATGAGACCCCTGGCTTCCAACCCCGGATTGCAGACGGACGATGGATTCGAGCCCGAACACATCTGCACGCGATCCTGCGGAAGATTGCTCAAGTGTGGCAAGCACAATTGCTCGATGCTGTGCCATAGAGGCCCTTGCGGATCCTGTTTGGAGGCTTCATTCGAAGAGTTGACCTGTCACTGCGGAAGGACGTCCATCGATCCACCGGTTCCATGCGGCTCGAAGCCCCCTCGCTGCCGCTTCCCTTGTACCCGGCCCCCACCTTGCGGACACCCGCCAGTCACCCATGACTGTCACACGGACGACGAAGCATGTCCCAAGTGCCCGTACCTGACCGAACGGCTCTGCAAGTGCGGCAAGAAGGAGATCAAGGCAGTCCCGTGTTGGCGTGAGAATGTTTCGTGCGGCCAGTTGTGCGGAAAACGACTCTCCTGCGGCACGCATCTTTGCCGCAAACCATGCCATGAAGGAGAATGCGAAGAGCCCTGCAAGCTGTCGTGTGGAAAGCCCAAGCCTACGTGCGGACATCCATGCATTGATCCTTGCCACGCTCCCTTCCAGTGCTCGGAGGATAAGCCATGCCAGGAGAAATTGAAGCTGTCGTGTCCTTGTGGAGGAGTGAAACAGGATATCAAGTGCGGTGCAACCAAAGCGAAACCGGCTGGAAACCAGAAAGAAATAGCTTGCACCGACGCGTGCCGAGCGAGGCGGCTCGCGATGGCCCTTGATATTGACCCTGAACGTGACGCCCGTCCATTCTCGGAGGAGGTTGTCAGTGCGTACAACAGAGATCCAAAGTGGTCTGCCGTGATGGAGACGAAGTTCCGTACATTCATCGAGAACAAGGACCAGAGGGCTCTGCAATTCCCGCCAATGCGAGCTCCGCTTCGGGAGTTCTTGCATCTTTTGGCTGAAGCTTATGGTCTCGACAGCGAGTCACAGGATCCAGAGCCCTACCGCAGCGTCATGGTCCGAAAGCCGTCCTCCTTCGTTGTCGTTCCACGGAAGGCGCTTGCAGAGTGTGCAGCCAAAACGGGTGCCGCTTCGGGCAGCGCCCCGGCTGGCGTCCAGCAGTTGAAGAAGATAGCCCGCAGTCAAGCAGTCAACGCTTTCCTCCTCAAAGGGATCAAAGTCGGCCTTCTCGCTACCGAGCTCGAGAAGGAACTCTCGATCCTGAAGGACTCTCAGCTGCGCTTCGACATCAGCTGGTGCGGCGACGAAGACGTGCTACTCAAGCCTCGGACCTCGTCTCTCGCGATCGATCAGGTGGAAGCAGAGCTCCACGGCCTCAGCACCAAGCTTAAGCGCGTCGTTGCTGCCCGGGGAATCGCCGACGCTGCGGAGCTTTGCTGGGTCGGCCAGGACGGACGCATCAACAGCAGGGACGGTTCCGGCTGGAGCGTGCCGAATTCCAGGAAGTCTGCGCCAGTGGCCACGTGGTCCACCAAGTCGTCATTGGCCAGCAAGAACGGGTTCGAGCTGTTCGGTGGCGCCGGTGGCAGTTCAGCTGCTGGCACCTCCGGTAACACGGCAAAGAAGGACAAGTCCAAAGAGGTGGAGAGACCGAAGGAAGTCGTGGATGACTGGGAGGTGGAGGCGGAGGAATTGGAGCAGGAACGGAAATAGGTTTAGGCAGGTCCGGTGTTTTTTTGGACCCATTGTTGTTTGCTGGATTAGTCTTGGATGGATGGATAGTACAGAGCGGATGGATTGTTTCTTTCTATTCTTTGGGGCGTTCTGGTTGGGCGGGGTTTTCCTTTACTTTTCTCCTTTTTCCCCCTTCGCTTCTCTTTTCTTCCTTTTTTTCTTGTCTGGTCGACAAGAGGAACATATGAGACGGCTCTGCTTGACTACGTTCTTTTCGCTTGCTGTGGGATAGCTGATGTGCATCTCTACCGGACGACTTGATACGATTACAGATGGATGACACGGAAAGATGGATGCGGGAGATGGCGTAGATAGTGTTCTTTGTATTTCCATCGCACGAAAGTGGTGCAGGGTGTTTGGTAGGTATTGAATTGAGGCTGGAATCGACTATTCTCCGCGAGCACAAGCAGGTATAACCAGTTGTAAAGGGGGGGGGGGCTCTCTACGGAGAGTACACACGACGACATAATCCTGTCCCCAGAACTGTGGCCCTGAGCTATGTAGATTGACACCTGCCATAGCCGGAGCCGCTAGCCATCAGTCGACCTCTCGAGTTGCCGTAACCCGGGCTGGCGAGGCCGGCAGCAGGCAGATGATGACGATTCATTATCGCATGCGACCTTATCGGGTCATGGCGATCGAGTGCGTGGTGTTGAGTGGCCTCAGACTGCCGTGCATGTTCGCGATCGCATCCTCTCGAGTCGAGTCGGTCGAGTATCACGCAAGCGCTGGAAACACCCGCGGGCTCGGTGATGGCAGCACACAACTACATGGTACATACATATCTACATGGGTGTAAAAAAAGGGGGGGTCTATTTTAAAGATGCGTCTGTTAGAACCATCGCACTATACATATACAATTTCTCTGGTTAAGCGTCCTCGCGGCATTTTCCGACAGTAAAGTCGATCTACACTTTCATACCTTGAATACATAATCCCCCCCCCCCCCCCCCAAAAAAAAAGTACTAAGTATGCAAATGTACCTTTTAATGACACTCGTACTCGAGCATCTCGTGTCGCTGGGTGGCAACGGTTCTGACATGGTGCTGCATCATACATATCTACATACAACTGGTTTGAAGTCCATATGTTGCGGGTGTTTTCGGCGATGAAGAAGTATACTGTCGTTCGACGGTTGTAGTTTTCTACCCGTATCTAGAACACATTGAACTACCTCTAGGCACCCACCTGTGGTTGGCGTTTGAATGTATTTATTCTTTCATCATCAATTATGACTTATAAACATGGGCAGAACCCCAACTCTCTGAATATCGAGTTTCAGCTCAAGGGCTTGTCAGTTTTGAGGAAAATATGTCCTCACAAGTGTTGTGGGTAGCGAGTTGTAGTCGACGTGTAGAAACACTTCTTCCCGACCTTCCGATTCTCGTCGTGAATCGTGAGGACGAAGTATCGCTACTTGTTGTACTATAGTCTACCTACTCTACACATCACGATCGCTCGGAGTCTAGCCCGATGAACTACGGTCCCAGCACGGTCTCCAATGGTCAGAACCCGGCATGAAACTGGTGCATTTGTTTCGCGACATGTTTACACTTGGAAGAACAGGTGAGCTACTTCTTCGGCTTCCCATATCAAAAGGTCTGTGTATACTACTCTACACCACCGGCCGCATTGTTTTTGCGCCGAAAAAGGTGTCACTTTTCCACCCGCTTGCGAAATTCCCAACCATCCCGATGTGGCATTTGCTCTTCCTACGTTTTGCAGTGGGGAAATACCTAGTAGGTAGGACTCCTGTCGAATTACCCATGACCACATAAAAAAGACCCGGTGTAGGTAGATACTCTACATATGTATGTGTGCCCTGGCGAGCCGTCTCCGTCCGCATCACACGATATTCTTAGACGTCAGTCCTGCTGCTCCCGCATGCAGCGCGCACGTGCATACGCGCGCACACAGCGCGGGAAGCGCCCCGATGCCGGCTGTCCTAGTTGGGGTCTCCGTTCGCCGCTGCCGACGTGCAGGCCAAGTGCGGAACGCCCTCATGCACGGGAAGGCAGAACTCATCGTATGCAACCGCCCGAAGAGTACACTACATACTTTACTCTACACAGACCCACGAGAAGCGGCGTGCTGCAAACAGAGGCAATTATTATGTAGTGCATCCCCGCAGGCGGGCTCCGCGGATCCGTGATCGTCGCGTAGAGGCGTGGGGTAAAGTCTACGCGGCGATGCTCGAGCGCGACACGGTGCGTGCGTGCGTGCGGCGATAACTACATAGTCAGCGGCATCTCCCCGCCGCACCGCGATAGTCTCTCTCTCTCTCTCTCCTCCTTGAAGGAGCAATTCGCCGGCTCAATCTCTTCGCTCGCAACCCCACTCTCCCGTGTGCAAATCACACCGCAGCAATCGTTCCCTCCCTCCCGAAGCATCCAGCCGGCTGGTGCGACACAGGCAGATTGCGATCACCTATCACAGCCCCTGCATCCGCCCTCCCTCCAAGTAAACAGCCCGAACATAGTTGCATTCATACAGTTGTGCGCGCCAACTCGGTGCGACAGAAGACAAGAGCGGAAGACGGCCGGCCAAACAATATATGAACGTGGCGACCGCCCCTTTCTTCCGCTCCCCCTCTCCTCTCCCCCCTCTCAGCCCACCGCGAGTCTAACCACCGTTCCGACCCACTCTCGTTTGTGCCATTGCATTGCCCCGTCCATTCGTTATTCCCGTCCACTCCTTTTTCGCCTTTCCTTCCCCTCCACAGCGCTCGCTCAGTCGCCATTCCGGCGATTACTCGAATACCCGCCACAAAAAAGTCAACGCCCGGCGGAAGAGAGAGAGAGAGAGAAATGACCAACGGCATCCTCGTCAACGAGCCGCTCACCGGGAGCGACATCGCGTTCCTGTCAATGGGCCTCATCTGCGTGGCCGCATGCGCCGTTTGGGCGCTGCATGCGTTCCTGACCAGACGGAAGCAGCAGGATCTGTGGATCTAGTCGGCGCCGTGCGCGGGACCGAGGACGGACGGGAGAGAAAATGGTGAGCGAGCACGCCGAGTCCTGCGTGCAGAGTGGAGGTGCGCGGGTGCTGATAGGGCTCAGGGATATCGTTACGTGCCACGGCCGGATGCTATATACGATATCGTCGGGCGACGACAGGACGGAACAGGACGCGCCGCGGGGACGGCGAGCTGCAGCGATGCCCCGTCGTCGGCTCGCCCTCTGTACATATCATCACGCACATCGATTGATGCGGGCGAGGACATGGAGACCTGTGGGATCCGATGTTGCGGGCGTGTACGAGCAGCGGGAGGACATCTGTATTTTTTTATTCTCCGGAATGTATATTTTGAATATCGAAGGATGAGACCCGTGTACTCGCTGCGATGCCCTCGTGCTCGGTGTGCCGTCTCGTCCTATCGGACCTATCGGAAGGACGCATACGCATCATCACCAGCCCACCCTGCCAGCTGAAGCAATGCAAGAACTCCAGTTGCCCCGCAGCCACACGTACGTACAGTGGAGTGCACTACATCGCGGGGCAGCCGGAGAGGCGCTTGCGCGTTTGGGTGGACGAGGAAGGTCAGTGGCCGTGCGAACGCCCGCCGCTAGGGGGCTCCACACAGCTAGATACGCACGGCCGCTGCACGCCTGAAGATATCTGCGTATGGGAAAACGTAACTCCGTGGTCCACGCGAGCCGGGAAGAGGAGACCGTCAGAAGCTTTCACGTGCGGTAGAAACGGTGCATCACCGTCTGCGACTCGAACGACATCGATGCGGTTGGAACCCCGCTCTTGCAACGCAACAGGGAGGCGGGTGCATGCTGGATCTCTCTCAGATTCTTTCATCCTTCGCCTGCCTTCTCGAAACGTCACAGTAGCTACATCACACGATGACGTTCTTTTTTCCTTCCTTTTTTTTTCCTCCTTTTTTTTCTCCCATCCTGATGCTGCTTTCCGTCCAGGGGTTTCGCTGGGGAGGATATGTGCATACCGTAGGATCCAAGGCACGGATCTGATGTTCCCCACCAACGTATCCGTTCCATTCGCCGGAGCAGGGAACGAGATGGACATTGCCAACCTGTCCCATAACGTCACTCGTCACACCCCAGAAGTTGTCTGTTCCCCGGACGGAAGAAGAAGCCTGCCTGCTTGCCAGCTACTCAAGGAACTCGATATATCCACCTAACCCACGGACTCTTTTTTCTCTTCCGCTGTGAGGCTAGAAAAGCCCCGAGTCCCAAGCAGCCACTACCACCACCACGCCTCTCCACCTCCCACGAACCACCAACCCCGCGCACACATACACTAAACATACACACATACACGCAAGCAATGTCCAGCAAAGTCGCAGAGAAGCCGCCGCGCGCGTCGGCTCCGGTGGCCGAAGACGAAGACGACGACTACTCGTCCGACGAGTACTCCGATAGCGAGTACGAAGAGGAGGTTCCACGCCAGCAGACGCAAGCGCTCGCGCAGCGCCAGCAGCAGCAGCAGCAGCAACAGCAACAGCGACAGCAGCAGCAGCCGGGACAGGTCGCTGCGCCCCAGCAAAAGGAGAAGGGCCACTCCGGCGCCCCCAGCGTTCGGCTCGATCTCAACATCGAACTCGAGGTCACGCTCAAGGCCCGCATCCATGGCGATCTCACACTCGCATTGTTGTAAGTAACTCCTCACACCCCCCGGAAAAAAAACCCGCCGGCTGCGGTGTTGCGGGAGATGGCTGGGCCGCTGCCGGTGTTGATATTTTCGCTCGTGTTGCAGTAACTGATCCGACGTTTTGTTTGTTTGCGCAGAACATAGAGTGACGCCGACGTCAACGCCAAGGGGGGGGCTGGATTTGGGCGATGGATGGGGGATACACAGACGGAGGAGGAGGAGGACAATGGGGTTGTCTATTATCCCATTCGATTACCCATTTTTTTTTCTTCTTGTCATCTATTTTCTCCGGGGGGTTTCATATATTTTTTCCGTCTTCTCTCTTCCTTCTGTTTCCGAGCGAGCGAAGCGTGCATCCTCTGTATCTCCTGTAATCTTCCTATCTTCTTCTTGAGCGAGAGAGCTTCGGGTTCTGTGTTTTAAGATATCTAAACGGACATAAATGAAGGAAAGTTAGGGACATGGCTCTCTCTCTCCCTTCTCTCTCTCTCCACATTCATGCCTTGGATCGGTTGTGCAGTCTGCCTTGCTGCAGAGTCGCCGTGACGTCACTGCACCCCGGTCGCACGCAAGTCGTTACAAGCATCCGTAGCCGAAGATGGCTGTTGTTAGTTACGAAAGTCCAAATAGGGGGTTCGGTCGTGGGTTGGTACCACACTAATTTCGTAACCCCGATCGCAATCCACAGCCAGCGACACAGAACCAATTAAGTTTTTCTAATACTGCTCACAGATGATAGATAATATCGTAGCAAATAACCTCCTGTTGTCAAATTATCGACTGGACCGTTGGTTGTTGAGTTATTCACAGAAGAGTGGTGATGGCAGTGGTGGTTGTGGCGCGGTAGTGGAAATAGTGGGTTACAAAAGTCCAAATAATTGAAAAAATTCGGTGCTTGCAGAAAACTGCTCCGCGACCATATCCATACACCCATCCAACCCCCCAGCATCACGTAACAAACAACACATCTTCTTCACCGACGCCTATGATCGATGCATATTCGCCTTATGTTGTAGGAGTCTTTGTTGTCGCCTCGGTTACTGCAGCTGCTACTGTTCGTCAAGCAGATGGTCAGCGCTTTGGAGAGCAACGGTATCCGGCCGGAATTTATCAATCCGATCGGGGTTCCGAAACGATGTTATTGGCCAATGCGCAACTATAGTTTGAAAGTGGAATGATGATGATGATGATTCATTAATCGTGTGCGACCCTATTGGATCATGACGATATTATATACAGTCCTTTCCCGTTCGCAGTCCGCTGCGCCCTCGAACAGTCCGCCAGCGGCTCGCGGCGACTCCCCCTGCGTTTGAACAGTGGAAGATCCGCTGCTCGCGATATGGTACACCCAGGTCGAGTGACACCTCATGATTGCATCCTGTTGCCTTTGCAGAGAGCGATCGGCCACCATCACAACAAGACATAGAGAATTGTACTCATGTGTGAGAGTATTGGAAAAAAAGAAGATGAACAACATCATCTAAAAATTCTGTTGATCGGAGCAGATATGGTGTAGCTATAAGCGAATTATGTGGTCGTTGGTGGGTTTCTAGGTTTTCGGCCATCTCGATTACTGTCTCGTCGCCCCGCTTCGACCGGCCCCCGCCGCCCCCCCCCCCAAAAAGACAGCAAATCGTACACACAAAGAAAAATACCAGAAAGAGAAGAGGAACAAGATTAGCTAAAAAATTCTATTTATCGAGGAGAGACAGTGAAGCTGTAAGCGAAATACAGTGGGTATTTCCCTGGGTTGTGAGTGGATTTCTGGGTTTTGAGTAATGACCCACTATTTCCACTACCGCCACAACCACCACTGCCATCACCACTCTTCTGTAAATACCTCAACAACCAACGGTCCAATCAATAATCTGACAACAGGAGGTGATCTGCTACGATGTTTTCTATCATCTGTGAGCAGTATTAGAAAAACTTAATTGGTCTTGTGTTGCTGGATGTGGATTACGATCGGGGTCACGAGGTTAGTGTGGTACCAACCGACGTCCCAAGTTTTCTATTTGGACTTTTGTAACTTCCAACTGCCGTTGCTGCTTGGCCGGAATCTCGGTAACCGAGTGATCCCACATGAATCTGCCTGCACTACCAGCATTGTTTCCGTCGCGAGGAGTGGCACGTGGCACGCCGTTCGGAAACTGGACACGTCGAGAAGGGCTCACGATGCGACATCTGTCCCACGGGCAGCAGCGTAGTAACGGGTTATGTGATACACTGTCCCGGTCCCGTTCGCCGTCCGCTCCGACCCCGATCAGTCTATAGGCGAATCGCAGCGACTCCCTCTGCCCCCGCCTGGCCCATCCCCCGCTCCAAGGACATAAGGAAAGACAGTGGAAACCCCAAGGAAAGATAAAGGAAAGCCACGCCCGTTTCCTGTTCCTCTCCCTCTTCCCGCTCCGGTTCCTCGCTCCAGGCCTCCTCCTTTGGCCCGTCCAGTTGCATCCTGCATCCCATATCGGTGGTGCGAAGGAAGTCCAATATCGGCCGAGTGCGCCACCCATCCACGAACAAGTCCCGGATCTTGAAGCGAATCTTCCCCCTTCCAGTCTCCCTCCACACCTCCGCCCACAGGATCTTCTGCTGCGGTTTCCAGCGCGGGCAATTCTTGAACAGGTACTCCCGCGTCTACCACCCGCACTTCGAGGTGGTCCGGGCCTTCGTCCACTGAGGTATTGCCCGGCAAGGCAATGCCGGCCAACCTCTTCGCGCTGTCAGCCACCACGCTGTTCGGGTGTTGCGAGTCCGGCATTCTGTACTTCTTGGCGGTGATCTGACCCTTCGCCGAGCGGCGAGCTTCGGAGCTCCCGCCTCATGTTCGCAAGGGATCTGGGCAAAGGGCATAGGGCCGCCCCCCCCCCGTACCGGTCCACACAGCGTAGCCGCTCGACCCCGTGGGCATTTACCTCGATGTGTCCGAGTGCTGCACCGTGCCTGCGCAGCGTTTCCACATCTTGGGCCTCGCACATCCAGTCTTCCCGCCTCGTCTTGGCGGAGACAGGTCGCGCCAGCCAGCCAGCCGTCCGATTGGTTCCGGAGCCGTCGCTCTCTCGCTGACTGACTGACTGGCGGAGGATGTGCAGAGGCAAGTAAGCTCGAGAGACTCCGAGGGGAATGGCCCTCGCTCCGACCACTTCCGCAGATTCTCGTGGCCATCGTCCGCGCTTTTTTTTTTCGGCACTCAGTCCGTCACGATGTGGAGGAGCATCTCGACGCGACACCCCACGATCCTGCTCCATGGGAATCCGGAATCCGGGAATCCGGCCCTCCGGAGCGCGCGGGTGCGTTCGGCCTGCACGCTACACCCACTATTGCACTGCGGACGAGACTACGGTACTTTTCAGCTGCTGTCGGTTTGCACTATATGTAGCTCGCCTGGTCACACATGACTACATCGCAGTCACAGTGCTTACGCTAGATGGAGTGGCGGCGACCGGCCGGGTGGGAAAGACTAGTTACTGCTAGTTATCTACTCTCACGAGGGGTGCGAATGCCCGCTCGCATGCGATCGGCATCAACGATCACCGAAGAGCACTCGCCACTCTGGATGGATCTGTCTGTTCGAGACTGGACCGCTGGTCGAACAGTTGGCGGCCATCGACGCCATTCGCCCAAGATGCGCCTCCACCTCCATCGGATACGTAGCCGATAGCCGGAGCAGAAAATCCCCACCAGGAGCTACACGTGCACAGGCATAGGGCGTTGGCGTTGGTCGCCGTCGACTAACTGCTCTTCGTGTGCCAAGGTATGCACCATTGTCGTATCGCATCATCCCAGTACTGACGAGACGAAATGATGGAGAAGGAATGGAAGCATCACCGTGTTGTGCCGCCGGTATGTACCGATGTTGTCGCCGTGCGTGGGTACACACACAAGGCGGTTGGTAAGCACTCTGACAGCGCGGGCAAAGATTTCCATCGGGTCCGCCGGCTCGAGATTGCAGATGCCTGGGAGAGGTCGAAGTGGGGATCCCAACGTCTCCCATTCGTATATCGGGATGTCCAGGAACACAGCCACCCGGCAAGTTCATGTTGAAGTCGAGCACTTCGCTGGCGTGTCGATCGCTCGGGCATGCCCGTTCGCAGAAGTCGCATACGCCGCATGTTTAAGACGGGTTCGTATCGCTCGGGGAATATCCACTCTATGCAAGGTATGAAACCAGATGGAGTATGTACCTTCGCGGACGGTATTCTGGTTCTTGAACCTTCTTCTTGCTTCTGGCTGGTGCAGGTTCCTCCACAAGCCGGGCGGAGGCGACCCGTATAGGACAGCCATGTCTCTCTTCGACACAGCCACGGGGTTTCGTAGCGAGACGAAGACCGAAACGGCAGTCCACCAGTCTAGGCCTCTCCGGGTGATTCTAGGCCTCTCCGGCTCGGCGGATAAACCGTCTTGGAACCCGGCTCACCCAGGCTGAGCGATTTGTCAAGGGGAACGGAGGTTGGGCCCACGCTAGGCCTGTTCGCCGTTCGAGTTTATGGCGTCCGCCAGGAAGGCACTCTTGGCCGCGGGCTTGGACGACGGACAGATGGGTCAGTTCTCGCGCGAAGGGGTATTCCGTCTCCGAATCCACCAGGTGGAAGCTCGTATCGTCGCTTCTGGAGACGCTAAGACGATCTTGTGCTGCACAGAAAAGGGGAACGGATTCATGCTGCGGGTGAAATTTCTGTTGTTGTGAGAATGTTGGTGGCGTGCTGGCGCGGGGGCCGCTTTCGTTCGCGAATCAGAATCTATTGATGCTATTGGTGGACCATGTGCGGCTGAGGGACGATTATTACTGGTTGCGGTTGCGAGGTTCCCCAGTATGTAAGGATATCTAACAAGCGGACTCACGTGCGACCCAGAGCCCACGTTTGCGAAATTGCCCAACAGAGCGTGGGGACTGCCTGTCTGGGGGCGCTGTATCGATAGACCAGGTTGACACTATGGAGCGGTGTGAAGAGTGTACCGAGGCAAAATCTTTTTTCTGCACTTGAGGCTGCAGTCATTACGAAGCAGCAAGCCACCACCACCACCGCCACAAATCTCGAAGTAGCGCCGATGGTGAGTGTTGACGGAGGCAGTGGGCGGCGACAAGAGGCGATAAACGGAACGTCTTAATAGAGGACAGCCGTTAATTCTTGTCGCTTGTGGCTTCCGCGGACGGAAGGAAGAGTCATTGCTGTATCTATCCACACTAGATAGAGGGAGATACCCATCTCAACACGGGTCTTTAGGATGCTGCCAGTCTTTGATGAGCACTAGAGGGTTGAGCAATTAGCGCTGCGAAAATCATTCGCCGCCGGACCTGCCCCTACCTGACTTCCATATCCGTGATGCCTCCCTCGCTTCCCGAGAACCTGGAAGATTGGCATCATGGGCGAACACGCATCTTGGCTACGACTCACTCTGTGATGCCAGCATACCACATCCGCCAGCCCGCCTCTTGGAGAGGAGGGAGGAACAAACTCCGCATGGGCTAGATACCTGTCCTGAAGACGCTTTCTTACGCGGAAATGGTATGCTTCTTTCCTTTCCTTCTTTTTACTTTCTTCCTGGCCGTTCACGGAGAATTCTCGAGCATTACCGCTTCTTGAAGCAGTTGGCGTCAGGGGGCCTCTGGCTGTATCCTTGGGGGGCCCCGCCAAGCTGAATGTGATACTCCTGCTAGCCCAAGGCATCCGCGAATGTATTTTTGTTCGTGCCTTCGCCCTGGAAGTGCCCCTGGATTAATTGGTGTTTGCTTGCTTGGTTGATTGATTGGTTTAACTGTCTGACTGATTGACTTGCGCAGATAATCACGAACCGCACTGTGGAAATCACGTACGATGGCCGGGAAAGTGGATACGGTTTGCCCAGACGTGCGCAGGACCGACTTGTCAGGTAATATCGACGAGCTTGGACCGCCAAGAGGATAGGGGGTGCTATGTATCTCAGCCTTACCACCCTGGAGTCGAGTCGCCCAACGCTACCGCCTTCCTTGACTGCCGTAGCGTCTAGCGGGCGATTGGGCTCCGCGTTACTTTTCCGAGTCACCTGCTCTTGCTTCCAATTAGCATCCGTGACGACTGGGCCTTTCGTTCCAGCGGCCTCTGCGAGCAATAGTAATGACCGGTTGCACTCTCCCGGCCAAAGTGTCAGCCTGACAACTGTCTCCAACCCGGTATCTGGTGATCCGGGCGGATCGAGGAACCTATTGGTGCGAGAGGGACCGGGGGTGGTGATCATTATGGCCACTCGCTCTGGCGGCCCAATCGAATGCATCGACCCCGGGCCGCGCTTGTCGATATTGATGCTTGTTTGTGATGAACATGCAAGGTACCCGTCGTGGCATAGATTTGGCGCCCAATGGGCTTCGTTGCACCAGCAAGATTGTCGACGTTATTTTGGGAGATCAGGACGGAGCTTAAGGGGAAGGGCTAGGCTCCATCCACAAGGGCGGGAAAGGAGCAATGCGATATGGCCCATTTCTATGATCGATCCCGGCCGGACGTCTTGCCCCTTATCCACATTGGGGCCGGAGCGAGTGAGCAGCCCGATGCAAGTCGACACTTCGATGTGCTGGTGTGGCTGGTCTTGTCCCGCGGCGTGTAGGGCTGTCGCCAGCGGATATCTTTTGCTGAAAGGGGCACAAATGCAATTTCCGGCATAGCGGGCTAGTCGGAACTGGGTTGGCGATGTCTCAATGCTTCGTGCGGGAAACTGCAAAGCACCCCAGCAATTCTGGCTATGTACCGAGAAGGCAATGCCAGCAGGGGATTTTTCTGGAGCATGCTCACTGGCGGGGGGCAGAGCAGGAGGTTGCGCTTGGCTGGGCCCAGTTGGCGGAGAGCGCAGTCCTCTGCAGAAACGCAGACGACCTTCACAATCGAAAAATGATATATAACTCCCGTCGTTCTCCCATCCTCAGCCCATTTTCCTTCCTTCCTCACCAGCCTCAGCTTTTCCATCAATCTCTAATTCGTGTCTTTCTTCCCATTCTTTCGAAGACAGCACAGTCACTCTTTGTCCTCCCTCTCATTATTTTCATAATCCATCACTCTACCAACCACCACTCCCAATAATCTAATACCTTCGTCTACATAATCCAAGATGCAGTTCCGAAAGGGTATTCAGATCGCCGCTCTGCTGTCGGCGCTCTCCCACATGGGCGCCGCCGCTCCTTCGCCCGCCGGTGTTGAGGCCCGCGGTGCTGGCTACGGTTACACTCCTCGTAACTACAACGCCACGACCACCGCGGCCACATACGGCTCTCCTACACCTGTCGCCGACTACCCCAAGGAGGAGTACGATCCTAAGTACCCCAACGGCAAGCCGACCCCCGTCGGTTACCCCAAGGACGACGAGTATGATCCCAAGTACCCTCACGGCAAGCCGACACCCGTAGGCTACCCCAAGGATAAGGACTACGACCCCAAGTACCCCAAGGACAAGGACTACGATCCCAAGTACCCTCACGGCAAGCCGACCCCCGTAGGCTACCCCAAGGATAAGGACTACGACCCCAAGTACCCCAAGGACAAGGACTACGATCCCAAGTACCCTCACGGCAAGCCGACCCCTATCGGCTACCCCAAGGACAAGGACTACGACCCCAAGTACCCCAAGGACAAGGACTACGACCCCAAGTACCCCAAGGACAAGGACTACGACTCCAAGTACCCCAAGGACAAGGACTACGACTCCAAGTACCCCAAGGACAAGGACTACGACCCCAAATACCCGAAGGACAAGGACTACGACCCCAAGTACCCCCACGGCAAGCCGACCCCCGTAGGCTACCCCAAGGACAAGGACTACGACCCCAAGTACCCGCACGGAAAGCCCAGCTACGTCAAGGGCACTAAGCCTACCTACCCGGCCGGCTACCCGGAGGATTGCGATGAGAACGGTGTTCCGTACCCCAAGGGCAAGCCCCACGGAGGATACCCGTCCAAGTCTTCCAAGCCCCACTACCCGACCAAGCGCCCCAACCACCGCGGCGGCCGTCACGGCGAGGAGACCGACGACTCCGACTACGACTCCGACTACGATTCCGAGGATGATGGACACTCGCACGGATCTGGCCGCAAGCACCACGATTACAAGCCCAACAGGCTCACCCCGACCTACAAGGGTAAGACCCACGGAAAAGGTTACCCCTCCAAGGGACACGGCCACGGATGGGAGTCCGACGATGAGTATGACAACAAGCCCGTGAAGCACTACAAGCCTTCGTACCCGACCAAGAAGCCGTACTACCCGACCAAGGGCCGTCCTTCCAAGGACTACCCCACTAAGGGTCACGGCCACGGATGGGAGTCCGATGACGAGTACGACAACAAGCCCGTGAAGCACTACAAGCCTTCGTACCCGACCAAGAAGCCGTACTACCCGACCAAGGGCCGTCCTTCCAAGGACTACCCCACTAAGGGTCACGGCCACGGATGGGAGTCCGACGATGAGTATGACCACAAGCCTTCGTACCCGACTAAGAAGCCGTACTACCCGTCCAAGGACTACCCCACCAAGGGACATGGTGGCAAGCACGACCACGATGACTACTACGACGACGAGCACTACCCCAAGGGTGACAAGCCCCGCGGTGGATACCCCACCAAGTCGACCGGTTACCCTCACGGAAAGCCTACCGACAAGGACTACCCCACGAAGGGCTCCGGCTACCCGAAGGACTACCCTACCAAGGGCTCCGGCTACCCGAAGAAGGACTACCCGAAGAAGGACTACCCCACTGAGGACTACCCTACCAAGGGCTCCGGCTACCCGAAGAAGGACTACCCGAAGAAGGACTACCCCACCGAGGACTACCCTACCAAGGGCTCCGGCTACCCGAAGAAGGACTACCCGAAGAAGGACTACCCCACTGAGGACTACCCCACCAAGGGCTCCGGCTACCCGAAGAAGGACTACCCCACCGAGGACTACCCTACCAAGGGCTCCGGCTACCCGAAGAAGGACTACCCCACCGAGGACTACCCTACCAAGGGCTCCGGCTACCCGAAGAAGGACTACCCCACCGAGGACTACCCTACCAAGGGCTCCGGCTACCCGAAGAAGGACTACCCCACCGAGGACTACCCCACCAAGGGCTCCGGTTACCCGAAGAAGGACTACCCTACCAAGGGCTCCGACTACCCGACTAAGTCCGTAGAGTACCCCGTCGAGAAGCCCACCAAGGGTGGAGAGTACCCCTACGGTGACAAGGACGCCTACCCCAAGGAGAAGTACCACAAGGAGTCGCCCAAGGAGAAGTACCCTAAGGAGGAGAAGTACCCCGTCAAGAAGGGTGGTAAGGATGAGGAGGACTGCGACGATAAGGAGGCGGTTCCGGTCAAGACTTACTAGACGGATACACCGACTGTGACGGCAGCATCATGGAGTTTGTTTTGAGGTTGTGACTGTTTGGATTTTTTCTTTCTATTGTTCATTATTTGGATTTGTCGCTCGTTTGTCATGTGGCGGGGGAGGGTTGGATTAGATCTTTGATGGAAAGATTTTGTATCCTGGTAGTGTTAATTGATTTTCGGTGGATGTTCAGAAAATAATTTCCGTGATGCCTATTGGTGACCTCCAAACTCGAATTTTCGATCTATATTCATTTGTCGCTCAGAAATGTCGCTCCTCCCGCCCTGAATACGGCCGCGCATCGATCGAATCCCTGACATGTTGTGAGTCTTATTTCACCCTATTATTTACTTCGGATGTTGAAGCGAGCGGCTACCGTTGCTGGTGCAGGTTAGGGGATGGAACCCGTACGCTTCGGCCTGCAGCTTTCCACTTCCGCAGGCGGTATATAGCACCGCAACCACGGAACAAGCCTACGTGCGACACTATGTACGCAGCCGAGGACAGTACCATCCCTCTTCGCTTCGTTCGCGTTCATCCCACCCACCGCCTCCCCGACCACACGTACGCCCCGGCCCACGCTCTTGCGGATTTTAATCCACCCTCGTCCCCTACATAGTGACATAGTGCCGACGTAGCCACCGGGTTAGCCGTCGCCGTCGATAAAGCTTTTGGCTCGGCCTGCATGGGTTGAACCGCGCGACCGGACGGAACCATGGTACGTCTAGCCTTACAACTATGGGAGCTGCTACCTAGTCCGACCCGGTTGGCGGAAGTCCTTGGAGATGGAGGGTTCCAATTCGCGGGCCCAGGAAGGGGGGCGGGGTATGCGCAGCGGCGATGGCTCTAGAGGGGCGGTGTTGGGTTCGGTGCTGACATGCTGCTGGTGTAGGGACTCACGGGCATCGGGTTGGTGCTGCGGTCGAGGATTTGTCGAAGACTTCACTGCGATCGCGCGCGATGGATGCTGAATGGCTGACGTCCACATTTCCGTGCTAAATAATGGGAGAATTTTCTGGTTTACTGACTGATAGATATCGACGGACTATTCGCTGGTTACCGCATTGCCGCATCCACCGTGTCGACGACCACCTCCAAGCTGCACCGGGTTTCCTCGCGGGCCGAACTTACAGGTTTAGTGACCACGAGAGCATCGAGCCCGAAGGCACCGACGGTATTCGTCTATAAAGGCTCGAACGGATTATTGTATTCATGGGGTACTGGCTGTCTTCTGCAACTAGGAGCATCGTTTGCGTACCGGATAGTCTCGGCGAAGATAGAGGCTAGAGGATAAAACACGCCTGGTACTATTGGTATGCTCAACCCGCCCTCGTTCGACTGGATAAACTGTAATCTTCAGTGTTTTTAGCATTTTGGCGTCGCAGGTTTCGTCGCTTTCCGACTCTCGACGGAAGAATCCACGCTCGCCGCCGTCGTTTTTTGGGTACCAGCGATTCGCGACGGCACGTATGTTGCGGACGAAGACATACGACCATTACGATGCAGGGGGTTTTTGCATGCGGAAGATGCCAGAGAAATTCCGTGAATACGGGGTACGGGAGGATCACTTTCTTCTCCATTACGCGATTGAGGGAGCCAGCGAGAGTTCCCTGAACGAGGGCTTTCCGCTTCGGATGGGGGACACCAAGTTGTCGCTATCGACAATCCATCGACGTCGCTGCCTAGTTTCGGGCTCCATGTGGATGCCCTGACGTGGCGGCTTCTGGTTGTGGACTATGATGGTCTCGAACTGATGAATGTTGGCTGTGCACGGCGCTTGCCCAGAATGGGGGGGAGCCCGGTATTCTAGCCGCAGTTGTCTTTCGGGCTGTTCATCAAGTTATCTCGCTACTCTATGCCGCACCGATTAGGAATTATCGACAACCGCAGCATCTGCCATTGCAACACTGGGACCTAGTTCTAGGTAGTGGCCACGGCAATTCCACTCATGACGCCTATCATTTGGTGTGGGGCCGGCACCTGTGGCCCGTGATCCCCATGGTCGATGGTTGTTTCGGTGAAGATCCGTATCTGGTGGAAAGGGGAACTTGAAGACGGAGTGAGCGTATATGATGGCTATTGCTTAGCAAGATTGGCGATAGTCGCGCCTTGGATGAGACTCGATATCGTTTAACCTCTTCGTCCGTCAGCAGCGGGTGATATTTGTGAATAACGCATGCTTATTTGTGAAGCGCGTTCTCGCATCGCCAGATATCAAGGAGATCCGCCATACGCCAGACGCCAGAGTGCTTCTCTTACTGACTTCGCGCTAGCAGTCTCGCAGAGAATTCCGGGCGATCATGTATCACTATATATCACATTAGCCATGGTGGATTATATCATGCGTCAGTTTACTCGGGCCGTCTTGCGCAAATCTCTCGATCCATTTGTCGAGTTTCTACACGATGGATTGGGTTCGTCGATCAATGCACGCTCAACGGCCCACATCCCCCCCCCCCCCCCCTTTTTTTTTGTTTCCTCATTCAAAGCATGCGATCTAAATAGATCATAGCCGAATTACATCTTCCCTCCTCGTTTCCACCCTGGGGACGACCGGTCAGTTACGAATTGAACCCTCTATCCCGCATTCACTTGGGAATCATCTGTCGTGAAGCAAGGCTGACGTTGGTCTCAAAGTGGAATGATCGACATCGGACTCCACATCAGTCGGCCCTCCAGCTTACATACGAACTTTGAATTACAAATATTGACACTCCCCTACAACATGCTCCTCGCGATATAATCCCTCCTCTCCTCCCTGTTCTCCGATAAGTCCCAGTGCGCTTCGAAATCCTTCTCGACATCATACGCCATCAACCACGGCGAGAACTCGGGATCCCTCCACGCCAGCGCTTCGCCCGGCGGCGTCGGTTTCATGCGGAGCTTCCGATCCCTTTCCCTCTGCTCGGCACCGTCAGGTAGATGGTACAGGTGCTGCTGAACGTTCCCACGCTCGACTATGCGCGCCACTCGTGCTCGACGGGCGCGCTCGTACACTGTCAACGCACGTTTTACTTCCGACTTGGAGTTGATGCGCCCCAGGACAAGGCCAAGGAACGCGCCGTCTTCGAGCGCCATACCCGCGCTTGTCTATCATCAGCCTTCCTGTCGGGACCGCACGAGTGGGGGGGGAGGGGGGGCAGGCTCACCCGGCAGCCAAGTACGGCAGCGCGGCATGCACCGCGTCGCCAAGCAGAACAAAACTTCCCGACGGATTCGACCACGCTGGTAGATCGTCCGGTCGGATGGAGAGCTTCCACTTGTGCACGGAGGTGCACAGGCTGAGGAGCCTCGGGATCCGCGGGTCCCAGTCAGCGTAGAGCGCACGCATCTCCGCCACATTCCCCGGGACGACTGTGGTGCTGTCGGGGAGGTCGTCGGGGACCAGGAGGACCATGTTGAATTGGCGCCCGCCTCGGAGGACGTACGTCACTGCGTGTTTCTCCGGGCCCTGTATGGGAGGGGGGAGTATGTTGGCTTGGGTGGACGGTGGGGTAGGAGGGCAGCTTACCAGCCAGTACATAACCTGTGGATCCCTCACCATCTCGGCCAGTTCCGGATCCTTCAGCATCTCCTCCGCGTCCAGGAGGAGCCTGTATGCGAGATCCCCGGTCTTTGTCGGCGGATCGGCATGTCCCACGAACGCCTCGCGCGTTCTGGAATAGATCCCGTCGGCGCCAATCACCAGGTCGGCGGTCACCCTCTCGCCGTCTCCGAGCACGACGGTCGTCTCGCCGCCGCTGCCGAAATCGAGCGTGTCGACGCGGGCGTTGCAGCGAATCACGGCACCGAGCTCCAGCGCGCGCTCGAGGAGACACTTGTGCAGGTTCGCCCGGTGGAAGTCCCAAAACGGACTGCCGTACTTCTCGGCCGCGGCGGGGAAGCTCATGCTCGCCAGCAGCTCGCCGCGCCACGAGAGCATGTTGACACAGCGCGGCGAGGTCCGGTATCTCGACAGGGCCGGGGCGAGCCCCCACCGCATCAGGATGCGCGATGCATTCGGGTGGATCTGGATCCCGGCGCCGATCTGGGTTTCGAGAGGTCAGCACACGAGTGACGCGCTGTGAATAAGGTTTGCCCACCTCGCCAATCTGCGAGGCAGACTCGAGGACCGTCACGTTGTGGCCCGCCAACGATACCCCGATTGCTGCACCGAGGCCACCGAGACCTGCGCCGACTATCACTACCTGTTTCCCGGTGGAAGGCTGTCAGCGCGGGGAGTGGGCATCGGGCGGGGGGCGGGGGGGGGTGCAACATTGAGTTTACATCCCGCAGTGGGATGGATGTATTCGTGTGCTGCCGGAGCCATAGATATTCCGGGAGTTCTTTTCTTTTTCTTTTTTGTATTTTGTGCGATCAGGGAGAAATATCGGTTATGGAATACCGGCGTTGGCTGCTGGCTGTTATCAGCTCGTAGGTACATGCAACCCTCCCCCCCATATAAAAGACATACGATACGACCAAAATCGGCATTTCTAGACCTCCGGGCCGTGTCCGCTTTGGCATACTTTTTCTGCAGAGAGTGGAGTCGAGATACCTCAGCTTATCGGCGGGCCCGGCCAGCCAGCCGTTGCGTTGCAGCTCCAGCCCGCGCGTGTATATAGGTAATGATGACGACGCATGCACACACGCACGATGACATGGTCCCAATCCCATCCCCCAGCCCAATCGATTTCCAATCGCGGAGACAATGATCGCACGGGTAAATCAATGGGTGCACTCTGATCGCGACGTTGGTGAAGTGTTGACTCGTGTTGCGAATCCGGAGTACTCGATGCGGAGGAGGGGCGGGGGAGCTGTGCATGACGATCCGCTGACCACTGTGCCGCGCATTACCGTTGCCACCCGCCTGCCGGCCGATGTCCGGTGTCCGGTGCGGGGTGGGCTTGCAGGAAAGGAAAGACGCATTACTAGTGTATCTACTGACGGCTTGACGATCGGAGGCGGCGGCAAAACGCATGGCAAAGTGCGTGCGCGGAGAGATTTGCAGAAAGAAAAATCAGGGTGAAAAAGAATGCCCCCCTCTCTCGTGGGAGATAGAGAGAAGAAGTGCTGGAAGTGGAGATTTGCAGATATCTATGTGGCAGTTTGAACCGCACTTGCACTCGAGCACAAAAGTACATAGGTATATAGTCTAGTGACGAACGCTTTACCGTCGTGGCTTGGTTTTACATATGCTATCTACGTATCGCAGCTGCGGAACACGGTCACCACCGCGTAACTCCGCCGTCGACCAGCAGGTCCTGCCCGGTCATGTAGGCACTTGCATCGCTGGCTAGGAACACGCACGCGCCGCGGATATCGTCGGGCTCGGCGACGCGGCCGTTCATGATCTCGTCCTTCCAGCTCTCCAGCAAATGCGGGAACGGCGCCGTCATCTCCGTGCGCACGTATCCGGGGGAGAGGGAGTTGACACGGATGCCCTGTTTTTCTTGCACCCCCGTCAACACCTCGTGCGGAAGGTGGGGATTGCGGAATTGGGGGGAGAGACGTACGTATCCGACTAACTCCGCTGCGATCGCAGGAACCATGGCCCTGACGGCGCCCTTCGTGGCGCAGTAGGCGCTGCTCATCTGGCTGCGGATGGCCATGTGGCTGGCGATGCTGGCGACGCAGACGATACTCCCCTTCTTCGTCCCGTTGCTGATCATCTGTTTCGCCGCCAGCTGCGCCGTGAAGTAGACGCCCTTGACGTTGACGTCCATCAGCCGCGCGAAGTCGCCGTCCGCGACCGTCTCCAGGAACGACACGTTCGCGTTCACGCCCGCGCACGGAACGCAGATGTCGAGCGCCCCGGAGAAGTCTTCAGCGAACCGCTTGAACCCGTCGGCGAGGGAGGTCGACGAGCTCACGTCCACCGTGTACGATGCCGTCCGCACGCCGTACTGGGAGGAGAGGCTGTGGAACGAGGGAGAGGGGGGGATTATGTCGAAGATCGCGACCGAACACCCGGCCTCGGCGAGCCCCTCCGCAAAGGACAGTCCGCATCCCCGCGCTCCGCCGGTGACCAGGGCGACGCGCCCGGTGAGGTCGAACTGTGCGCTGGTCAGCCAGGTGCGATACTGATCGCGGCTGCATGGAGGGGATCGTTCACTCTCTTGCTCATGTCTTGATATCGGTAGAGTAGGCGGATAGATAGGATTGAGCTGGCGGTACAGAGTTAAGATGGAGCTGTGTACGGGAGCCGAAATCATGAGCTTAATTGGGCTCGACGGAAACCTCCGTCGTTAAACGTCCACCCCGCACGACGATCATGTTATCTACTATATATCTATATAGCAGGCCGACGGAACCCCGCCATGCGAAGCTGCATCTCCAACATCTCCAATCCAAGCAACCTGATATGCGGGCTGGCTACCGGCAGTGAAAATATAGTTAGTTTGGCCCTTTCTCAGCTTGCGCGCAGCAAAGCGGGGGGGATTCACCTATCGATAGCAATGCCCATATGCATTGCCCACCCTCCGCATCATTGCTCCGGTGCGCAGGGAGTATGTAGTTAAAAGGAACCAGAGCCGATCCGGATACTGAGATTGCATCTGCTTCCAGTTCCCTCACGCCTTCAACCCACAGTCCGTTCTATTGGCATAGTTACGTATCTCGATATCTCGAACAATGGCCGGAGAAGCAGCAGCACCTCCCAAGAAACGTGCGCTCTCCCACTCCACTCCATACAGGGAGCAACTGACGACTCCACACAGGAATCCTCTGCTGCTACGGCGTCGACATCGACGCCGTGGCGGGCTGGCTTGGCTCCTACGGCGGGGAGGATTCGCCGTCGGATATCTCGAGAGGTACACACACATCACACATGTAATCCGTTGAGGCCCGCACTGACGACATAAAAAGGAATGTTCGCCGGGACTGTCGGCACGCGCCGCATGCTCAAGCTGTTCGAGAAGTACAACATCAAGGCGACTTGGTTCATTCCGGGCCACTCGCTGGAGACGTTTCCCGATGAGTGCGCGATGGTGCGCGACGCCGGCCACGAAATGTAGACTAGCTATCCATCCACTTAACCTCCTGAGTCGAGTGGCGGCTTACGGTGTTATATCTAGCGGCATGCACGGCTACTCCCACGAGAATCCCGTGGACATGACGTGGGAGCAGCAGCGCGACGTGCTGGACAAATCGTACCGGCTGCTGACGGACTTTTGTGGTGGAAAGCCACCGCGTGGGAACGTGGTCCCCTGGTGGGAGTGCAACGAGGAGGGCACGGAGCTGTTGCTCAAGTACGGAATCGAGTACGACCACTCCATGAGCCACCACGACTGCCAGGCGTACTACCTGCGCAAGGGCGATAGCTGGACCAAGATCGACTACACCAAGAAGGCGGAGGAGTGGATGAAGCCGCTCGTCAGAGGCCAGGAGTCCGGTCTCGTCGAGATCCCAGGAAGCTGGTATATTGATGGTGCGTTGCCGTGTTTTTTCCCCCTCTCTTTCGATGGGTGCAATGGGCAGTCGTCGCTGATGCGTGCAGATCTCCCGCCGATGATGTTCATCAAGAATAACGCGAATTCCCACGGCTGGGTCAACCCGCGCGACATCGAGGACATCTGGCGCGACCACTTCGACTACTTCTACCGCGAGCACAAGGACGAAGGCTTCATCTTCCCGATCACGGTGCATCCGGATGTCAGTGGTAGACCGCACGTCCTGCTAATGCACGAGCGCTTGATCGAGCACATCAACAAGCACGAGGGCATCGAGTGGGTCACTATGGCCGAGATCTGTGACGACTTCAAGAGGAGGAACCCTTACCCTGAGGGCGCGATGAAGCCTAGCCCACCCGGAGAAGCGATGAAGACGAAGCCAGAGTTGGAGGTTAAATAGGGAGTAGTGGACTGCGGCGTGGGAGTTGTGCATGGATTACGTGGCACTGAATACGAGCGATGACTGCGATTGTAAACGTCTTTCTTTTTAGGGCTGAATGTCCCGAAGGGCCTCTTCGATGATCTTCATGCCAGCAAGTGTCATCTCTTCCTCCAATTTACGTCCGACAACTTGCAGTCCGACCGGATGGCCCTTCATTGCCACGGGATCATCTGTAAAAACGTCAATGTTGGTATCGGGCGACGGCAGAGGCAGAGGCAGTGGTCCACCTACACAACTGCCAGTTCCACCTGTCCATCTCGTTTCGCGGCGTATAGCTTCTCCATTCGTTCATTACATCTTCACTGCCATCCTCGTCTCTCACATCATCGACGTGGAAAACGCCGGCTGGATAGTCTAGCACGTTCCAGATCTTGGTGTAGCCGACCCACTTGCAGCAGCCATGGGGTACTGCGCCGTGACCCATCACGGGCGTCAATAATAGATCCACCTCGTGGCCATCACTCGTCAGGGAACCCGAAGCATTCCATTTGGCGAGATACTTTGCCTGCACGTCCCACTTCCTTCTGTTCAGCTGCCAGTAGTCGAACACCGACAGCGGCCCAGGTCCACGGTTGAACAGTGCCTCGACGTGGGGGATGAATGGTTCGCCGCCTGCCTCCACCGCGCGCCGGATATCCTCGCCGCCATCCGCGCGATAGAACTCGTCCATGATCGCGATCGCTTCTGCGTGGTGTTCCGGCGCCCACTCCACGAGTTCGTGGCCGATAGCTCGAAGTTTTTCGACAGCGGTCTGGAGCGCTCGGGCGGTGGGCGGGTGTACCCTGACCACGCCGTCGTCCCTGATCAAGCCAATCCTCAGCTTCCGCGAGAACACGGAGGCGTAGCGATTCTCTCTCCATCGGATCGGGACAGTTCGCGGGTCGACACGAGACAGATCCATCTCCAGCACCGCCTTCATCGCCGTGACCAGCCCGTCCACCGTCATCGCCATGGGCCCGATGGAACTGGGGACGTGTTCCTGCCCTGCAGTGCTGACCGCGGTCCCCGCGTACGGCAGACGCGCACTAGAGGGCTTGAATCCGGCGATGCCCATCATCGCGCTCGGGATGCGGATGCTGCCGCCGATATCGGTGCCCCAGCCCAACGGGCTGCCGCCCATTGCGAGCAGTACGGCTTCGCCTCCGCTCGATCCCCCGGGCGTGAAGGTTCTATTCCTGGGATTCGTCGTGAGACCGAATAATGGAGACGCGGTCTCGCACCACATTAAGCTCTGCGGAACGGTGGTTTTGGCAATCACAATGGCGCCGAGGGATTCGAGGACGGTGATGAGCGCCGACTGCGACGTCGCCGGCTGCGAGCAGAGCGAAGTGTACGTTATCGTCGTGTCGAGACCGCGGACGTTGAATTGGTCCTTGACAGTGATCGGGAGCCCGTGGAGAGCGCCGACCGGACCGTGCATGGCAAGGTGCGCATCAAGCTCGTCGGCGCGAGCAAGAGCCGCAGTGAAGTTTGGCTCCGTCAGGACAACGCACAGTAGGTGGGTTACCGTCGCGCTTGGGGAGACTTTAGCTTGGCTCTTCACTCCACGCCAAAGGTAATGCGAGAGCGCACGTCTTGATGTAGTTTTCCACTACCTCCCTCGCGGAGAGGGTACCGTCTCGTAGCCGCGAGAGTAGGGAGCCGATGCCGTCCGTATGGTGGGCGGCAGTTTCGAGTAGGAATGTCGAAACATCCGTTCGGGAGTCAGGCGGAAGGTGCGACGCGGGAACCGCGAATGGCGCGATCTTGTGGTCGATCTCCTGCCTCTTCTTGCGGACGACTTCACGCCAGTCTTCGCGATTGGTGGAATGCGCAGCACTCATGGGGCGGGCTGAGCTCGTGAAGGATTTCGGGGTGTCACGATTCGTGCGGGGGGGAGGGGAGCAACGGGCGACCAAGATAAGTATGCGTCGCCGTGGTGTGCCCACGTTATTTAGAGCGTCGCCGTGGTGTGCTCACTCTGTTAGAGCGTCGTCTGCGAGCGCACGATTTGCAGTTGTCGGACGTGTCGGATATTGAACGGTGGCGGGTGAAGTGGGATCATCCCGCGGCCGTGAACCGTACCTCGCGCATGCAGCTATCTACATAGTAGGAGGTCAGTACGATGCTTATGTCAGCACGAGGAATCAGGCCATCCATAGTTGCTGCACATCCAACCGTCCGCTCCCGCGGAAGCGGGCTCATCATGATGCCACTTTCCTCTACTGTTGAAACGCGTTGCTCCAGTTCCGGCTGACACGCCGGGCGTGGGGATTTTTTTTTTTTGTTTATTCATACTCGCATACAGCCTTTCTAGACTATGGCGGCGCACTTTTTGTGTCCGCGGGCACATTGCGGGCTCCCCTTTGCCTTTGCCCTCCGCCCAGGCCTGTCCCAAGGTATGACACGCACCAATGAAATCACAAAGGAAAGGAATCCGTCCCAATGAAAGAACAAACCGAATCGTATCCCACCCCCCTAATCCTCCTCCGCAGATGCCATGAAAGAGGGTGTGGGTAGGAACAGCGGTCCCTCATCCGCAGCCAGCTCCTCCGCGACACCCAACTCCTCTTCCCGCTCCCAGCGCCCCCATTCTGACACCTCGCTGCCCGCGTCATCTTCAGCCGAGGCCAGCCTTCCCACATCCGTAGTTGAGAGGAAGTCCAGTAATCGCCTGGCCGCACCTCCCGTCGGCAAGGAGGTCCCACCCTCCTTCTGCAACTCTGCCGCGGGGTCTTCTGTTGGGGCTTCCACTCGGGGACACACTTTGAAGAGGTGATCCTGGGTCTGCGTCTAGTACCGGCACCGCCAACACTGGGCAGTGGGCCGATTCTTCGTCCAATGTAGGTACTGCCCGGTGAGGCAGTGACCTGTCTTCAGCTATCCTAGCCATTCCACCCCGCGGGCGTCTGGCTCCTCCGCCGCGAGCTTGGCCCATTCGTCGGCCTTCTCGTTTCCTGGGACTCCCTTGTGCGCCGGGCGCCACCGGATCTCGATGGTGATGTCAGGCCTGGCCCTCCGCAGCACTGCGATGTGCTTTCTTGCCTGGAGCGCGTACATCTGGCCGGGGCCAGGCTCCTCCGAGGCCATCCGTCTGATGGTGGCTTGGGCATCCGTGAAGATCGTGACCCGCTCCGGTGTTGTGTGTCTTCGCGATGCCGATTCCAGTGCCCTTGCGAGAGCGGCGCACTCCGCGTCATAGGTCTGCTGGCTGTAGCCCGTGTGTCTTGATGCCCGCTAGGATCGACCGCTCTTCCACACCACCGCATATCTGGCGGCTCCGTCGTCCAGTCGTGACCTGTCGGTGGCCATGGTCAGTCCAGGCCGGCTCTTCTCTGCTTCGGCCGTGGCCTCCTGCAGCAGTTCTGGGTCGCGGGTCTCGGGTTCCTCTAGCAAAACTGTGCTCTCCATCCTGCCCGAGTAGATATACGAGGCCATTTGTGAGCTTCCGCCCCGATCGCTGTTGGGGGCGCCGACGATCTCCGAACCGTCGCTGCCTGTTCTCCAGCTGGTCTGCCGCTGGTCTGCCGCTGGTCTGAGTCCTGACTCCATCGAAAAAGCCTCCAGGCTCGTATGCCTGACCGATGGTGCCCCGGGTCTGGTCGCCCTTCCACCACAGCTCCGTCCCGGACATGGCGACTGACTGGATGCAAGCCCGTGATGACCTTTCTGCAGTTGGCCGGCGAGAGTCCCATCTGCCCTGCGAGCCGGCGGAGACGTGCCGTCTCGATCTTCGCGATTTTCTTGTTCTTCAGTCGAACGGCGTGTTGGTCCTTGAGCGTGAGCTGGGAGTCTCGCCAGACTCCAAGCCACCGCGTCGCCTCCTTGTTGAATGGAACGGGTGCTGGCCCCCAACCTTCGCCACCGCAGTGGGCGGGGTCTTCTTTCTGCGAAAGATTGCCGCCTCTCTTTTTCCGTGGTCGAAGGCGCTCCGTTGCTCGCTGCCCAGTTGGATGCCGCTGCTGCCCAGTTGGATGCCGCTGCTGCCCTGGACAGCTCGGCCGCCACTGCCTCGTCATCCTTGCCGTCCGCCCACCATCCAATATGTCGTCCACAAAGGATATGTAGCCCACTGATGCCTGGGACTGCCCTCTCCACCTCGAAGATGCCTGACAGGTGATGGAGAGGACTGGTGCCACTGGGGATCCCTGAGGGATATTGGTGTCCACTGGGTTTGCCTCGCCCACTTCTCCGTCGAGGACAAATTTCGCCTGGCCGTCCGGCACGAAGCTGCCAATCCACCTGATGAGGTCCGGCTCGATCTTGAGCGCTTCCATACGCCTTCCTAAGTGCGCCTTGCTCGCATTGTTGAAGGCCGACTTGATGTCCATGAACAGGGCCCCCGCCACCTACTTCTCCCCCATGCAGTTCATCAGGACCGCCGGCGTGGGGTGCACCAGCAAAGAACGAACGCACGCACAGGGCTGGGCACATCCATCCATCCCATCATGGCCACATCCAGAAAGACAAATCAGCCCAGAATATCGCGCCACAACAGCTGATTTTTTGGAGATTTCATTTTGCGAGAAATTGTCACGCAACTTCTGAGCAGCCCCTCTTCGCAGATACATAGAAATAGAAGAGCATGTAAACCTGCCATGTGCTTTCCCTCTTCCGAAGGGAAGAACAGAGAAAGGGAGAATTCAGGAACTGCGTCTGTCTCGCCCGCCCAGCCCGCCCGCCTGCCTCTCGCGCCCTGTCTACGGACGGACCACACGCACGATCGCAAAATTACCCCTTGAGAGCCGCGGAGATCATCTGCACCGGAGGCTGCTTCCGGCATAGCTCCGTGCTCTAACGGGGTGGCAGCGCCAACAAAGTTATAATTACGAAGTATCCCGAGCTCGCCCACATGAAGAGACCAGCATCAGAGATGTCGCCTGGTTCGAGCACCGAATGTCCAGAACAACCACATCTCGCCACTCGTATCCGTCCCGATGCCGATTCGGATGTCCAGGAAACAGAAGTGCTCGTGGTAGGCGCCGGCCCAGCCGGTTGCATGCTGGCGTAAGTTACATTTCAACGTATAGAGCTTTTCTTCCACCCCCGCTGACTAAAATTCTCTCACTGCCCGCGTAGGACCCAACTCGCACGATTTGGAATAAAGACGAAGATTATCGATGAGCGACCGGACCGGACTCCTACGGGCCGTGCGGACGGACTGCAGCCGAAGACGATCGAGACGTTCAAGCAGATGCGGATAGCTGAGCCGGTGCTGAGGAAGGGCGTCAAGATATTTGATATCGCGTTCTGGAACTCGAGTGCGGGACAGGAATTGAAGCGGACGGGACGCCAGGACCACTTCCCGCCCATCGTCGATGTCCTCGAGCCGTTCATACTGCTGGTCCACCAGGGGATGGTCGAGAGCCTGTTTCTGGACGATATGAAGCAGCGTGGGCTGGAGGTCGAGAGGAACTGTGTCTTTGAGACCTGCACTGTCAAGGAGGATGAGACGTATCCCGTCGAGGCGGTCTACAAGGACAAGATCAAGAACGCGACGAAGAGGGTGAGAGCAAAGTACGTCGTTGGCTGCGATGGAGCGCATAGCTCGGTGAGGAAGTGCATGCCCGGCGTCGCCATGGAGGGCGAGACGGGAGATGTGTTCTGGGGAGTTCTGGATGGCGTCGTGGAAACCGATTTCCCAGACCTATGGAGCAAGTGGTATGTGGCTTCCACTCTCCATCCCCACCGTGGCCGGATGCTTACCGTCCGAACAGCGCCATCTCCTCGCACGAGGCTGGCACGATTCTCTGCATTCCCCGCGAGAAGAACATGACGCGCCTCTACATCGAGCTGTCTACCGCCGGCAGAGCTGGTGGCGGCAAGATCTCGAAGACGATCGCCAAGGACTTTGTGATCGAGCGGGCCAAAGCGATCTTGAAGCCCTACACCATCGACTGGACTTCGATCGAATGGTTCGGCGTTTACCAGATCGGTCAGAGGGTGTCAACATCGTTCTCTCACAAGAACCGCATCTTCATTGCTGGTGACGCAGGACACACGCATTCCCCGAAGGCGGCACAGGGAATGAACGTGTCCATGCACGATACCTACAACCGTTTGAAACCCCCCGCCCCAATCCACTGCCGTGGATACCAACATGCTGACTCCCCACAGTCTCCTGGAAGCTTGCGCAAGTGCTCCAAGGCCTAGCCAAGCCCGCAATCCTGGACACCTACGCCGAAGAGCGTCGGAAGATCGCATGCGACCTGATCCGCTTCGACCACGAGCACGCCAAAGCCTTCATCAAGAACGACAGCAAAGCGCTCGCTGAGAACTTCAAGACCAACATCCGCTTCATCAGCGGTGTGGGCGCGGTCTACGGTCCTAATTCGCTCAACCACCCGTCGTGGACCAGCACGCGCCTCGTTCCCGGCGAGCTGCTGGTCCCCGCGCGGGCGGTGCGGTACGTCGACGCCAACCCAGTCGATTTACAGCTAGACATCCCAGTTCTTGGCCAATGGAGACTTTATTTCCTCGCCAAAGATTATCAGGCGAGCAAGTACTTCCTCAACACAATAGCAGAGTTCATCACGAGCCCCCTATCGATCCTGGGCCGGGCTTCAGAGAAGTCGAGGAGCGCGCCAACGCCCGCCAGAGCCGAGGCGGATGATATCGTTCAGCCCCAGCGGTACACGACTACGGGAAGGCTCTTCACCCCGGCGCTGATCACGCGGACACCGCAGGCGGAGCTGGAACTGAGCGACCTGTGCTCGATGATGAGGGACGCCCGTTGGACGGTGTATCTCGACCGTCTAGACGGACGCACGAGTCCGTTCAAGAAGTGGGTTGGCGGAGAGATTCGGGAAGGAGAGACAGTGCTCGCCGTCGTAAGGCCGGATGGATACGTCGGCGCCATCGGTAAGTGGGCGCCAGAAGGTGTCGAACAGGCTGCCGTGTGGGTGGAATCTTACTTTGGTGGATTCCTGGATGGGTAGCTACTGGTAGCGGACTGGTTGTATTTTTCGGCGTTAATTCTGTTATTTGGTGTGTCCGTTTAATGAGACCGATAGAGGTTCTGAATGCGCTCGCCCAGACAGGCTCCGTTTGCGAATGCTCTCAAGCGGGTTCAGATGAGCAGATATCGCACTTGTGAAACGGTGCCTCCATCCTTGCCCTTGCCTATCGCCGATTCATCATTCATTTATATCGGTATCTATCCTTCCGTGTGGATCTCGCAAACGCTCCCATTACCCCACCAGGTCTTACGGAACCATCGTATGCAAGTACAAGCATCTGGAACCGTGCTGTCCGAGATCCAGAACTCACACACACCGACGGAATCACGGGACAATACCCGCTGTAGGCAACTACGTGAACTCCATCAGCCTCAGTATACCGTCCAACAACGGCTACATACCGTGGGGGAGCTGCAACGAAAAGTGTGTACATCGCCATGGGTCGCACGTGATTAATGAACAAATAAGAACGATATCTACTCCCAACACATCCGACCGCCGCCATACATATGTAGTGTAGGCCGAATGATAAACAAAAAAAACCCCCCGGGTAGTAGCGGCAGGGCGGGGGGGGGGGGTTGTGTGAGTTGGGCTCCAGCATTATCGGATGTTATCTACTCTAGATAACCGGCTTGCGGGGCTGCATTGAGACTCGTGTGGACACTAATTAGCTGACGATCGAGATCGACATGACCTACGCAGGCTTGGCGTCGAGGTGATGAGCGTAAGAGTGTTGTGGCGAACATCGGGCGGGTTGGAATGCATAGTCTACGAACACCGCCACGCTGTTCGGTGCGTCCAAACGCCCTCGGGAGTGCAGCAAATGGATGGAGAAGGGGAAGGATAGATACAGAAGCAATTCTGACGTATCTCATAGCGAAAATACTCCCGTTTACGTGCGGATATCTAGTGTTAAACAGCGAACGGAAGCGGTGGAAGCACAACAGCGCACGGGATCTGCTATGCGTTTGGTCCTTGTGTCACCCACCCGGCTTGTCGGCTCTCGAGCTGATAATAGGATGTATCGTTCACCGCCGCTACCATGAGCACATCGCAACCATCCCCTGAGCACACAATCCTCCTCGAGCTCTCTACACAATCGCAATGGCGACCAAAATGTTGCCTCTTCCCACTCCACTCCCACCCTCATCCACCACAGCCACCTTCTCTTCTCCTGCCGCCACACTGGACCCGCTTGTCCGCTCCATTTTCAAGACCTCAACGGTGACCTTCTACCTCAATAGTGCGAAGCAGACCCTGACCAACGTCGATCCTTCGGCGACACTGCTCGAGTTCATCCGCAGCCACCACGGACTGAAGGGCACCAAGCTTGGCTGCGGCGAAGGCGGCTGTGGAGCGTGTACCGTCGTTATCCAGCAGCTGGATGCGCGGGGAAAGGTCGAGTGCAGAGCCATCAATGCGTGTCTCGCACCCATCGTCTCCGGTACGCCTTCCGCCGTCCTTGCCCCCGGAGAGAGAGACTAAACTGGGATTTCCACAGTGGACGGGAAACACCTCCTAACGATCGAGGCCCTCGGCACCGTCGACAATCCGCACCCATTGCAGCAGCGCCTCGCCGCACTGCACGGCAGCCAGTGCGGCTTCTGCACGCCCGGGATCATCATGTCGCTCTATGCGCTCCTGCGGAACTCGTACGATCCCGACAGGAAGCTTTTTCGGCTGACCAGACGGGTGGTCGAGAGCGAGGGCGCGCTGGATGGGAATCTCTGTCGGTGCACCGGTTACAAGCCGATCTTTGAAGCCGCGAGGAGCTTCGTCACCGAAGATCTGGGCGGTATCCTCGAGGAAGAGAGGGATATAGACGGCGAAGAGGTGCTGGGTGGGAACTGGACGGCCAATCAAGGGAAGGCGAAGAGTTGTGGTAGGCCCGGTGGTTGCTGTCGCGACTCCCCCGCCAGTAGCGAGAGTGGCCCGTGTGATAGCTCGGACGGGGAAACACAGACCAGCACGAGCTCCTCTCCGCCACCTCTGGGTGAAGGGAAACAGAGCAGTGACCAACCCGCGCAGTCCGGGTTTAATGAGTACTCTCCGGATAGCGAGATCATCTTCCCCTACGCTTTGCGGAAATATGAATACAAACCACTCTGCTTCGGAAATGAGAAGAAGGTCTGGTTTCGACCGAGGACGTTGGACCAGGTTTTGAAGATCAAGGATGCATTCCCATCTGCGAAGCTCGTCGGCGGAAACTCGGAGGTCCAGGTCGAGGTGAGGTTCAAGAACTCCGAGTATGCGGTGTGTGTCTATGTCGGCGATGTCCCGGAACTGAAGGGGTTCGTCGTGGACGAGGGGAAAGGGGAGGCCATCATTGGGGGCAACGAATATCTCAGTGTAGTGGAGCGGGAGTGTTTGAAGTGGGGCAAGAAACTGGGACCTCGCGGACTCGGGCTGGAGGCAATCAGGAAGCAGCTGAGATACTTCGCTGGGCGTCAGGTTTGTTTGCCCCTCTGATATATAAGGAGTTTCACCTTACGGAATGGTGGGGGTTAGATCAGAAATGCTTCGACTCCAGCTGGAAACATTGCCACCGCCTCACCGATCTCCGATCTCAACCCGGTATTCGTCTGTGCCGGAGCAAAGCTAATCGCACATTCACTCTCCAAAGGGCCGCAAGAGCTCGCTATGCGCAAGTTCTTCCTCGCGTATAGAACTACTGCTCTGCCTGCCGATGCGGTGATAACGAAGATAATCATGCCACTTGGCCATTCTGATGGACGCGAGATCATCAAGGCATACAAACAGGCGAAGCGGAAAGACGATGATATTGCTATCGTCACGGCAGGTCTTCGTGTAAGGTTAGGTCAGGACAACTGTGTGGAAGACATCTGTCTGGCCTTCGGAGGGTACGTCTGTAGGTTTACCCTCTTGATGCGGGTTCTGACACGTTTAGGATGGCTCCGACGACCGTTGAAGCGAAGAACACTCAGAAGGTCCTTATGGGGAAGAAGTGGTTTGAGCCTACCGTACTGGAGGAGGCCATGGGTGCTATGGAGAAAGTGGGTATCCACCACAGATCACTCGTTTCGAATATTGAACTAATTTTGAATTAGGATTTCGATCTCTCATACTCCGTTCCGGGCGGTATGGCAACATACCGCAAGACCGTTGCTTTCTCTTTCCTGTTCCGATTCTGGCATGAGGTGGCGGCGGATCTGAAGCTTGCCGAGGTCGACAGCTCCCTTATCACGGACCTTGACCGGCATGGTTTCCTGAGCGGGACACGAGACCATGACAACCCCTACGAACAAGAAGTGGTGGGGAAGCAGATCCCACATGTGTCTGGGTTGAAGCAAGCGACAGGGCAAGCTGAGTTTCTTGACGATATGCCCAAAATGGAAGCCGAGGTCTTTGGTGCATTCGTCTTGTCATCGAAAGCACATGCCAAGTTGATCGAAGTCGACTTCGCTCCCGCCTTGGAGTTACCAGGCGTTGTCGGATTCGTCGACCATCACGATTTGCCCGAAGACCGCATGATGTGGGGCGCCGTGGTGAAGGACGAGCGCTTCTTTGCAAAAGACGTTGTGCGCTGCCACGGCGACATAATCGGAATGGTCTTAGCGGAATCGGCCGCGCAAGCTCAGGCCGCGGCAAAGCTCGTTAAGGTTGTCTACGAAGAGCTACCCGCTATCATTTCGATTGATGAGGCTATCGCCGCTGAGTCGTATTTTACATCCTACAAGAATATGCTGAAGGCCGGAGAGCCGATTGAGGAAGCCATGGCGAAATGCGATCACGTCTTCTCCGGCATTTCAAAGATGGGGGGACAAGAGCACTTCTACATGGAAACAAATGCGGCGCTCGTTATTCCAAAGGAGCACGGTGAAATGGAGGTATGGTCGAGTACACAGAGCACCATGGACACGCAGGAGCTGGTCTCCCAGGTTACTGGAATCCCCGCCCATCGCGTTGTTGCCCGGGTGAAGCGATTGGGCGGTGGCTTTGGCGGAAAAGAAGCGCGCAGTCTCCCGTTGGCATGTATTCTTGCGGTTGCAGCAAAAAAGCTGGGGCGTCCCTGCAGAGGCATGTTGAACCGCGACGAAGACATGCTCACAACAGGACAGCGACACCCGTTCCAGGCGCGTTGGAGGGTGGGGGTGAGTGTGGACGGCATGTTGCAGGCGCTGGATGCGGATGTATACGACAATGCTGGGCACTCGCTCGATCTCAGCGGTGCTGTGATGGATCGTTGTCTCACACATCTTGACAATGCGTACTGGATTCCCAACGTGCATGTTCGTGGGCATGTCTGTAGGACAAATACGCACAGCAACACTGCGTTCCGAGGCTTTGGCGGGCCCCAGGGTAACTACATCTCCGAGTGTATAATGACTACTATCGCCGACAGGTTGGGCGTGGATGTGGAAGGGCTTCGATACAGAAATCTCTACAAGGAGGGCCAGAAGACACCGTTCCTGCAGACCCTGGTGGACTGGCATGTCCCAGAGATGATGAACGACCTGAAGGAGGCGTGTGCTCTCGAGGAGCGGAAGAAAGAGGTTGCTGAATACAACCGTAAGAGCAAGTACAAGAAGCGCGGCATCACAATGGTGCCAACAAAGTTCGGTATCTCGTTCGCGACTGCCGTTCACCTCAACCAGGCGGGTGCTCTTATCCACATCTACACCGATGGCTCGGTGCTCCTCGCGCACGGCGGAAACGAGATGGGGCAGGGCCTCTGGACCAAGATGATTGCCATCGCAGCGCAAGAGCTTCAAGTCCCTTTCTCGTCCGTCTTCACCGCCGACTCATCCTCCAACACGGTTGCCAACGCCTCGCCAACCGCCGCCTCCTCGGGCTCCGACCTCAATGGCATGGCGATAAAGCATGCCTGCGATCAACTCAACGAGCGTCTATTCCCATACCGCCAAAAGTACGGCAACGACATGAAAGCAATCGCGCAGGAAGCCCATCGCGACCGCGTTAACCTCTCGGCTAACGGCTTCTACAAGATGCCGGACGTGGGCTTCAAATGGGGCAACTACACCAACCCGCTCCCATTGTACTACTACTTTACACAGGGCGTCGCCTGCACCGAGGTCGAACTCGACGTTCTCACCGGCGACCACTTCGTCCGTCGCACCGACATCCTCATGGATGTCGGTCACAGCATCAACCCGGCCATCGACTACGGACAGATCGAGGGCGCGTTCGTGCAAGGGATGGGACTGTTCACGACCGAGGAGACGCTCTGGACGGCGCGCGACGGAAGGCTCTTCACCACTGGCCCGGGTACCTACAAGATCCCGGGTTTTGCGGATATCCCCAAGGAGTTCAATGTACGCCTGCTCAAGAAGCCGAAGAGCCAATGGAAGCACCTGCGGAGTATCCAGAGCAGCAAGGGCGTTGGTGAGCCGCCGCTGTTTTTGGGCGCGACGGTATTGTTCGCCCTCAGGGAGGCTGTCAAGGCGGCGAGATGCGAGGCCGGGGGCACAGAACAGGAAACAGTCGTACTGGATAGTCCCGCGACCTGTGAGCGCATCAGGGGCGCGATCGGTGGTCAAGTGTGGGAGAAGATGAGAGTCAGGAGGGAGGGAAACCCACACTTTTTGTACGCGCAGGGGGAGACGAAAGGGTTGACCTTGTGATGGGACTTTCTCCCCGTTGCATCTATCCGAATTTTATCTTCACGAAGTGAGGCAGCCTAGTCGTGCTGCTAGCCGCCATTTTCATTATTATTTATTCATTAATCGTATGTGACCTATGTGATCATGGAGATAAAAGGCTGTTTGCTGCCGACTCATCCGAATCAGCAAGCCTCATAACTATCAAAAGGTCACGACATAGATATATGGGTAGAGATGGTAGATGGTAGATGGTAGATTCGATGATAGTCTCCTGCCAGGCGGCAGAGACATCTCTATATACATGCTCGTCTCCGACTTCCTCCGTGCCCAGTTTCACTGCCACCTCCGCGTCGAGTGCCGCAGCAGGATCGAGACCGCATCGGCATGGACTGCGCCTCTCCGTATGGGCGCCACCTTCTTATGCATTGGTGTTTCGCATGGACACCGCCCCTATGCATTGATGGCGTCGTCTCATGTTCTCATCTTGACAATAACATATCACACGTTCAACGAGTGTCAGTTCATGTCTGAATTGCGCCCCAAATCAAAAACCTTCATATGTGGTGATCGTGGCTTTACGCCACAGTTCCAGGATAAGTAGAATCCCGAGCTTCCCACTTGTAGTGCGCCGAGGTATTCTACACCTTTGCTAAGGAAAGAAAGAAAGAAAGAAAACCACACCCCCTTTATCTCCCAATGCGTTCCGGCATTTGTATAGTTCCTATCTCACTACTGGAATAAGAACGGCGATATGAACTGGGGCCAGGGCATGCCCTCTAGGTAAGACAGACCGTACGCCGCCACCCCGAAGAGCGGCTCGTCGATCCCGGACTGTGTGCTGGCGGGCTGGGTATCGTATGACAGGCCCAGCGTGAGGCTGGGGTCATACTGGAACCCTCCGTCAATGCCGAGGGCTTCGCTCGGCCCGAAGAGGTTCTCAAGGCCGTCGGTCTGGTCATAGGCGCCATCTAGGTGAATGTCAGCGTGCGCGTGGAGCGGAGGAGGGGTGGCAAGAGCATACATGGGGTGTATGCATCCGGGTCTCCTACGTCCCACGGCGACCGGAACAAGCTCTCGGGGTGGGCAATCCCCAACATCGCCCCCTGCGGTGGTCCGTACCCTTCGGAGACGGAACGATTAGCGGCGAAGCTGGAACGGAGGCGGAAGGGTTGATTACCGTCACCCATTGCACCTTCTTGTTGCTGACCCCAGGGTGAGTGGTTAGGGTATGCAAGGTTGCCATGACAGTGGCTCGACCGGCGCGAGGGCCGGGACCGAGACTCTGGAGCCAGGTTAGTTCTTTCTTTCCTGTGCGAGATAATGTGGAGGCTCGATAACAAAGGTATACCTCTGGGCGAGTCGGCGTTGGGTCGGTTGGGTGAGGCCGAAGGCAAGACCCTCTTTAGATGCCCGTCCATTTCCCAAATGCTGTGGCTCAAGGCGCCACGGAGATCCCTGGGGAGCGCGCGGAGAAACGACATCGTAAACTCGTTCTTATCCTCCGATCTTGCCGACTCTTCGTTGAACCTCGCCCCGAGCGCGGCCGCGGATATGTCCTGTCCGTGGGAACCTGGACCCTCCGCAGGGACTGTCGGAGCCAACCTGGAGATCGCTGTACATACGGCGTGCTTAGCAACGGGCTCCTAACCAGATAGAGCCATCGATGTGGACCACTAACCATCGTGCAGCTGCATGGCATCGTACTTCTTTCCTTGGCCCAGAGTTGGGTCCAAGAGGAGATCGCTCAGCTCTTTGGTCAGCTGGGGTGGCGTCATCAAACTTCCCCGGCCGAAACACTCGGTCACACGCTTCCGTAGCTCCTCGACCTCCCGCGGTAGTGGTGGGGCCACCCCCTCGGACTGTGATCTCCCGGGCGGTGGCTTATTAAGCCCGCACCTCCCGCCCTTGTGCTCTTTCCTGCTCGCCTTGCTGAAGAAGGTCTCACCACACCCATTCATGCAGGGAAGACACCTGAGATGGGTGCTGAGAATATGAGCCCTATTGAGAAGCACCAGGTTAGTATCCGAGCGGATTTCACTGTTGCTGAGAAAGCAGACTCACTTTAGGTTTGCTGCATGCGCAAAATAGCATTGCTGCCAAGTGATCCGCTGGGTGAGGAGCTTGGAACGTTCGCGCTTGCGAGGCTCTGCCGGTGCATACGTGCAGATAGGACATTCGTAATGAAGTTGTTTGCAGTGGTCACTGTGATATTAAAGAAAGCCCCAGAAGCGCCGTAGGAGAGTCCCTTACATGGCTTCTTGTTCCGTGGTAAAGGTCTTCCTGCACTCTTCCAGGCTCGCATCCACCCTCTTGGCCTTGGAAGCGACAGGGCAAGCGATTTCGTCAGCGGGCAGAACCGATGCGGTTCCCTTACTACAGTTTCCGGTATCCTCGGAGTTGGCCTTCTCTTTTCCCTCTCTGGGCCTCGAGGAATCACCACCGGTATTTGAAGGTTGCTGGCAACTAGGGCCGCTGTGCGAGGTACTTCCTTGGCCTGTCGGACGATTCGACCCCGAGGGTTCATCCCCACCACCTCCACCACCTCTGTAGGACTTCGTGCAGCCGCTGGAGAGTGCGCATGATGGACCTTTACCGCTCCGAGCTCTGTCGTTCTTCGGGTGCGAAGAGGCGGGCGTCCGACATAGAGTGGGCGGACCCGAGATCGGAGTGTGGTTCTGCTCGGGGCTGGAGGAGGCGTCGTGCGATGTTGACGGGCGATCCGGTGCATGTGGGAACCGCTGTTGAATGCTGGTGTCTCCGTGCCTGTGCGGCAAATATTGTGCGGTGAATCCTCCGGGGACGGTCACATCCGCGCCGACGAATGGCTCCGATTTCTGTGGCCGTGGCGCCCCGGTCCAGTGGGATGAGAACTGGTCCCTCAAAACGTGGTGATGAGCCGGCTGCCGACTGGCTGCCGACATGAAGTTTCCCTCGAAGTCTCCACAGCTGTCGTCGCTGTGGCGCTGGATCCGTTGCAATGATGAGGACCAGAGCACTTCTCCCGGCAACATCGCTGGTTTGGATTGCTGTTGAAAGAGTACAGCTCCTGACAGCCGTCGGACTGCAGTGTCGTTCCAGCTGTCTCAGTAACCAACAACAGCACCAACGGAACCCACTCTGCCGATGGGATCTGGGGGTTTCCAGTGAGGAAAAAAACAGGCGGCGAATGAAGGCGTTCGGGGGAGGGAGATCGCCAGGACCCATGGACTTTTAAAGCACGGCACGGAAGCGGACCGTCTTATGGAGGAGAGGCCCAACTCTTTGGAGTGGATGGTAGGAGGGAGGAGGGAGGCGGGCAGTGTTGCACATCTGCTACTGCTGATCCCCAATTGTCAGTCAAGTGGGTATAGGATAGTAGGATCTTACACGTACCTATGCCAACCATTGAGAGATGCCGAGAATGCAGTCGCTTAGATTTTTATGCCTCTGCAATAAAAGCACGGACAGCATGTGCGGGTCTGGGAGATGTGTCCGGCATCAAGACATCGCACGCACGCGCACGCACACGTCCAGTGGGGCCGCAACCAGGTGTTGGTTACGTGGGTTGCGGAACCTCATTGGATCCGCACCTTTGCCGCAACTATCGCCACGGCAACGGACAAGGGTCCTAATTAATTGAGGCAGCCAACACGCTACATAGCATCGTGTCGTGACGCTACATGGCATCGTGACGCTACATGGCATCGTGACGCTACATAGCATTGTGTAGACCAGGGCCCTGGTCGCGTCCAACCTGTCAAGTTAGGGCCTGTTTCCGAGCGTAGATTTTGGATGCAACTTCTGGGCGATGGGTGAACGCCGCTCGGCACACCACCCCGAGCTATCGGCTTAAGAAACTGCATATTGTCGACCGAGCCACAGTGCAAATAAACCCTGGCTGGAGGCCAGACCTCCAGGAAGCAATATTAGATGCCGAAGAGCCAGAGTTGCGGGCAGTTCCAAGAGACTCGCCTCAAGGTTCTACATACCGACTGGAGACAGGTCACTGTTTACCCGCGCAGTGCCTACACTGGACGAAGAGCCCCCCCCCCCCACGGTCCAGTGCTGGTGGTGCCGATGTCGGAAGCAGACGAGGGACCTCCGTGCCGACAAGAGGTGCAGCCAGGCGGTAGATATTGGACCCCCTCTCTACTACGGATGTAGGAAGGCTGGTGCCGACTGGGGGGAACGCGGGGAGCGGGGTGTCTGAGTGGGGGCGCAGGGGGCGCAGGGAGCAGGAAGAAGAGAGGCGGGCGGAGGCGGAGGAGCTGGGTGCCGCGGGGGAATTGTGATGGCAGGGAACCCGCTCGACTCGCTTATGAGTCGCTAAAGCTGACTAACCCACCGGATCGGTGTATGCATCAAACATTGTATCTATCTAGGTACTTACCTTGTACCAGCGTGGCCCCCCACCCTTTGCTCGGCGTCCTCCGACGCTTAAGTACATCATCGGCGCAAACCTCGGTGCGACCCACTACCGCAGCAACGGACAGGGGTCCTACTGCATAGATATATCTGAAGAGCAGACCAACGTCATCGTGACTGAAGAACAAAAGAGGACCCTGGTCCGCCCATCTCGCTCGCAGATATCTACTTGGGCACCGACGCCGTGACAGCAACACAGAGAGGCGATGCCTCTACACCTGTCTCCCGCTTCGAAGCAATTGCTACGCCTATATATACCGATGGTGCTGTTTCACCGGCACCAAAGAGTAAAACACATCGCAACTCTTCTTCACGGACCTATTCGAGTAGTCAAGGACTAAATATGCACCGAAGCGTCGTATCGCCTATGTATCCAACGAATAGAACGACTATATATCGACGATAACTCCGACGATTAAATTGGTGCCTTGAATACATATCTGCGTTTACCGGGCTGAGTTGCGCGCAACAATTCTCGCTATTGCACGGGATAGTTAATCGCCCTATTAGCAACTACCTAACTAGAGTACATACCTAATTGGTTCACGAACGGTCGCGCCCCCATCTTATAGTTTTGGTTCGCGAACGGTCGCGTCCCCATCTTAGAACTTCTCAGTTTTCAAGAGCAAGCTAAACCCCTATTGTACCCCTGGATAAATCAACCTCTGAAGCACGGAATCTCCAGAACATCCCACCCCCCCCTCCCCCTTTCAGCCCTCGAGACCCTGTCCGCCCACAAGAACGAACCCCTACCGGCGAACATCCAAAATGCACCCCCGCAGGGCCAGGTCACTCACTGGTATCCAGATATAGTAACTAGTATGTACTTTACGCGCAACTCGGGACCAGAACGCGGCATAACGGATGCCAGGCGTCCACGCATATAACCAGTTGAGCCTCCACCACCGCGATGCTAACTTCATTCCTACATCGATCCCCATCAGCCCCTTCCTCTGTTCGCCTTCCCATCCTCTCGTCCTCCTGCTCGGTGTGCTCCATTTGAGACAAATCGACTACACTGCATCACTTCGTCCCACCAAACACTTCTATGCACAGACTGGTCGGATTCGAAATCCTTCATAAGTCTTCTATTGGGCTTGCTCTCGTAGTTGCCGATTCGATGGGCTGCAGCTCCTACTCTACATACAATCGAGAAATCCCAGCTTCCTCAGACACGCGCCGCTTCCTCCCGTGCGCGGCGGCGCGCCCTGCCAGGGTTGCACGACCAATCGGTGTCGGTTGGAAGTGGACGGGCAGCTGACGGAACTTAGCCAGGAGGCGGACTCGAGAATTGTGAACTCCCACTCAGTTGGAAGCGGCAAAAGGAAATCTGCAGTGACCTATTATGCCATATATGCTGTGACGCCCTGCTGCTCGCCCTCCGCCTCGTCTAGACACTGTGGGCGTCGCTAATACTGGCCGCTAGAGGCAAACGTATACTTGTGTTCTATAAAGCTATAGTCGTCTCCTTCGGTCTGTCTGTGTTCGGATATAGCGATGTGCTGCGGCTGGTGCGGCTATTCATCGCTAGTGGGTATCTGGCCGGGCTGGTGCTGTCTTTCTCGGTTTGTATCATTCGTTGGATGTGTTCGTTTTCTGGAGCACAGCATCGTGGTTGTTGGTAAGAAGCGGCTTGCTTTGATTCGGTGACGGGAACCACGGATGGAGCTGAAACTAGAGCCGAGGTGGATCGGTGGAGCAGTGGGATGTTATTCGTTGGGCTCACATTGTGAAGAATACATACGTGGCTGCTCTTCCACTGGCGACTGGAGAAAGAGGACCGCTTTCTTTTGTTCTTTCATTTGTTACCTATTTCTTTGGTGCACCAAGGAAAGGCCAGGGCGGAGGGCAAATGGAAGCTTGCAACGTGCCGCCATCGCGCAGACAGCGGCGGCGAAACCGTCAAAAAGTGCTCCGCCATAGTCTAGATAGGCCACATGCGAATAACAAAAGCAAACAAAAATCTACCGGCGACTAGCAGAGTTGGAAAGGCTGTATTTGTCGTTTCTAAACAGGAGCCAGTAACCAGAAGTATGCGCACGCGCACCACCCATATTTTGTGCCGGATACATCGTAGACCGACAAGAACCTATCCAGTAACAGAGCAGAGTGTTTTTACTATGCTGTTAACAACGATCCGGAACGGTGGAGAGTATTGCTCCGTGGGATGGCCTTCGGTCCGAACGTCAGCCCCTGCTCCTCCAGGGTTTTGCGGAATCTGTGGACACTGAATTATCGGAAGGAGTAACGGCGGCATTAACCAGCGGGCCTCACTCATAGAATGCCGTCAGTAGATTCAATTGCAGGTTGGGATTGATCGGTAGGATGCGGGAGAATCAGACAAGGCGGCCGGCCTTATACATATGCACTTTGTACAAGTCGCTCCAGCTGAGCCTGAGGAGTTATGCCGGCAGATAGGGCCGTTTCTGCGATATGATGAGCCCCAACTCCCCAGCGGAACTGGATTGTTTATCTATCGCTGGCGATGTCGGCTTGAGAACAGCATGGCAGGGTGCCAATCCAGACGACTCGAGCATCCGGGCAGTCTAGCCGGCTTCCGAGGTTTTGTGTCCTGGCTTGCTTAGTTAAGTCTGGCTTGAGTTATGGTTTTCTTGGCTAAGCGAGCCGGGGAAAATTTGCTTACTTTAGTGCCTGTTCGGTTGCTAGCTGCATTTTTCAAACCTGACGAGTTGGAGGTTACCAAAGTTACATTTTCAAACCTGACGAGTTGAGGGTTACCAAAGCTGCAGATGCAAACTCCCGAGGACCGGTTCGGCAACCCAGATATTCAACAGCGCCACACTTTTGTATCATGAAGGCTAGCTAGTTTCTGAGACTTTCCGGAAAACTCGAACTGGCTTTTTTATAGCGGCAACGTAGCCCTTCCTGTTTACCCACAAACTCAGCGGACGGCTCCTCCTATCCACAGGCACTAATCGCGCAGCGCCAAAAATGATTCGCGTGGCGTGCGGAGAACACCAACAGTCCACCGACTGTTCCAGAAGATTCTCGAAGATTTTTTTCCCAGTCATCTCTGATGTGTGGTAGGCGTGTTGTCGTGCAGCGTGCTCTGGTATTGGGCGATTGGAGCACCAACGGCAAGGAGCCTTGCTGGGCTAAGGAACGGTGGAGGGTGGGGGTTGGGCATCATAGGTGTCATGGTGGGTTTGACTAACCGGCAGAGCATCGAGGCTGCGAAAGTTAGGATTTGAAGCACTGTATGGCGGAGTAACCACTTCAAAGAACACAAGGCTCTGGGAAAGTTTCTATGGCAAGAATTGGACTCGTCTGGGGTCTCCGGGGGAGGGTGTGTATATACCCAGACAGATGACCGGGCCCCATCGGTGAGAATGTCCCTCGGTCTGGAGCGAGCCGTTCTGTCTACCATGTAGTTAGAGGCTGTCCTCCATCCGGGCTAGTAATCCTGAGCAGTGAGGGTTCGCGGCCGCATACCATCGCACTCGGTCGGAGCGGCTCTTATTCGGAGTCCACTTTTATCAAAAACACCTTGAACATCGCTCTTACGAACTGCCAACAGTCGATGTCCGGGGCAACGCTAAATGGCAGAGGATCTTACAAAGGGTAACGTCAGGCAGCTGAGAGCCCGCCATTTGTATCGCAATACGGAACCAGAAAGTGGTGACCTGCCCAGCTGATGCACGAAGAAGCCAGTCGCCGGATGGCGTGCCATCAGCAAGCTCTTGCCAGCTGATCATCAGGCCGCAAAAAGAGATTTTGGCGGTGGTCATATGTATCACACGCGGGACGAGTGATATTTCATGTCACCGTCTCGGGCACCAAAACAAAATCTTCACCACCCCTACCTAGTGGGGTGGATTGGAAACCCCAGGAGTTGAAAGATAGAACCGTGGATTGAACCCAGCGCTTGCAGTTAACTCCCCCAATTCCTGGTTGCTACCTAGAGGTTATACCACTAAGCCGCATGAGGTTTTTTGTTACTGATGAGAGACGACAGTGCCTATGACTCCGTACGTAGCCCTGCGGACCACCACTGCCATGCCAGATGTGGCTTCCGCGACGGGGGGTGGGTTGAATACGTAAGGCAATTCTTCGTCCCGGCCGCGGCGGGCCATGCGGTTATCCATCCCGGACGGCGAGGGGGTATGTCGATCCGACTTTGTACGGAACAGGACTGCGTCATACAGCGAGAACAAGTCACGATCGGAATCGGAAGGCCGGAGTGATACGCCATGATCGCTCTACCCTTCCTCTCCAACAAACCAGAGAGAGCAGGCTCGCCACGACCCAAACTGGTCGCATGTGGGTATTGACTGAACTGATGAAAGATTTTACCTGTAAAGGGAATCCACGCTTTGCTGGGGGAAGGCTATGAGTGGCTATCATGTCATCTGTTTGGTAATGAAATTTTTGTTACGTTTGATATCACGACCGCCTACGTACTGTTGCCCACTGGTGTTACTAACCCCACCCAACTAGCATCCATTCGACCCACCGATGGCATTTTAGAGGTTTGCCGTATCATTTATTCATTAACCGTATGTGACCTTTGTGACCAATGTGATCATGGAGATAAAAGGCTGTTTTCTGCTGACTCATCCGAATCAGCAAGCTCATAACCTATCACACGTCTCACGAGTGACAGTTCATGTCTGCGTTGCGCCCCAAATCAAAAACCTGCTTTACGCCACAGTTCCAGGATAAATAGAGCCCCAAGCTTCCCACTTGTTTTTTTTTGTTTAATCATACTCGCATTCGACCTATGTAGATCATGGCGGGGTACATTTTGCCCGGTTTTCCTGTCCGCAGTCCGCGCGGTGGCGGCTCGTTGCAAGCTCCCCTTTGCCCTCCGCCCAGGCTTGTCCCAAGAAAGAGTAGCTGCGCCCAAGGAAGTTAACAAAGGAAAGAACAAGAAAGGAAAGCGTGACCCGTCCCCTACTCCTCGCCTGCCGATACCATGAATGAGGGGGTGGGAGGAACAGCGGAAGTTCCTCCCCGTCACCCATATCGTCCACAGCATCCAGCGCCTCCGCCTCTCCCTCGAGCTTCCAACTTGTAGTGCGCCGAGGTATTCTACACCTTTGCTAAGGAAAGAAAGAAAGAAAGAAAACCACACCCCCTTTATCTCCCAATGCGTTCCGGCATTTGTATAGTTTCTATCTCACTACTGGAATAAGAACGGCGATATGGACTGGGGCCAGGGCATGCCCTCTAGGTAAGACAGACCGTACGCCGCCGCCCCGAAGAGCGGCTCGTCGATCCCGGACTGTGTGCTGTCGGGCTGAGTATCGTATGACAGGCCCAGCGTGAGGCTGGGGTCATACTGGAACCCTCCATCAATGCCGAGGGCCCCGCTCGGCCCGAAGAGGTTCTCAAGGCCGCCGGTCTGGTCATAGGCGCCATCTAGGCAAATGTCAGCGAGCGCTTGGAGCGGAGGAGGGGTGGCAAGAGCATACGTGGGGTGTATGCATCCAGGTCTCCTACGTCCCACGGTGACCGGAACAAGCTCTCGGGCTGGGCAATCCCCAACATCGCCCCCTGCGGTGGTCCGTACCCTTCGGAGACGGAACGATTAGCGGCGAAGCTGGAACGGAGGCGGGAGGGTTGATTACCGTCACCCATTGCACCTTCTTGTTGCTGACCCCAGGGTGAGTGGTTAGGGTATGCAAGGTTGCCATGACAGTGGCTCGACCGACGCGAGGGCCGGGACCGAGACTCTGGAGCCAGGTTAGTTCTTTCTTTCCTGTGCGAGATAATGTGGAGGCTCGATAACAAAGGTATACCTCTGGGCGAGTCGGCGTTGGGTCGGTTGGGTGAGGCCGAAGGCAAGACCCTCTTTAGATGCCCGTCCATTTCCCAAATGCTGTGGCTCAAGGCGCCACGGAGATCCCTGGGGAGCGCGCGGAGAAACGACATCGTAAACTCGTTCTTATCCTCCGATCTTGCCGACTCTTCGTTGAACCTCGCCCCGAGCGCGGCCGCGGATATGTCCTGTCCGTGGGAACCTGGACCCTCCGCAGGGACTGTCGGAGCCAACCTGGAGATCGCTGTACATACGGCGTGCTTAGCAACGGGCTCCTAACCAGATAGAGCCATCGATGTGGACCACTAACCATCGTGCAGCTGCATGGCATCGTACTTCTTTCCTTGGCCCAGAGTTGGGTCCAAGAGGAGATCGCTCAGCTCTTTGGTCAGCTGGGGTGGCGTCATCAAGCTTCCCCGGCTGAAACACTCGGTCACACGCTTCCGCAGCTTCTCGACTCCCCGCGGTAGTGGTGGAGCCACCCCCTCGGACTGTGATCTCCCGGGCGGTGGCCGATTAAGCCCGCACCTCCCGCCCTCGTGCTCTTTCCTGCTCGCCTTGCTGAAGAAGGTCTCACCACACCCATTCATGCAGGGAAGACACCTGAGATGGGTGCTGAGAATATGAGCCCTATTGAGAGGCACCAGGTTAGTATCTGAGCGGGTTCCGCTGTTGTTGAGAAAGCAGACTCACTTTAGGTTCACGCCATGCGCAAAATAGCATTGCTGCCAAGTGATCCGCTGGGTGAGGAGCTTGGAACGTTCGCGCTTGCGAGGCCCCGCCGGTGCATACGCGCAGATAGGACATTCGTAATGAAGTTGTTTGCAGTGGTCACTGTGATATTAACGAAAGCCCCAGAAGCGCCGTAGGAGAGTCCCTTACATGGCTTCTTGTTCCGTGGTAAAGGTCTTCCTGCACTCTTCCAGGCTCGCATCCACCCTCTTGGCCTTGGAAACGACAGGGCAAGCGATTTCATCGGCGGGCAGAACCGGTGCGGTTCCTTTACTACAGTTTCTGGTATCCTCGGAGTTGGCCTTCCCTTTTCCCTCTCTGGGCCTCGAGGAATCACCACCGGTATTTGAAGGTTGCTGGCAACTAGGGCCGCTGCGCGAGGCACTCCCTTGGCCTGTCGGACGATTCGACCCCGAGGGTTCATCCCCACCTCCACCACCTCTGTAGGACTTCGTGCAGCCGCTGGAGAGTGCGCATGATGGACCTTCACCGCTCCGAGCTCTGTCGTTCTTCGGGTGCGAAGAGGCGGGCGTCCGACACAGAGTGGGCGGACCCGAGGTCGGAGTGTGGTTCTGCTCGGGGCTGGAGGAGGCGTCGTGCGATGTTGACGGGCGATCCGGTGCATGTGGGAACCACTTCTGGATGCTGGTGTCTCCGTGCCTGTGCGGCAAATATTGTGGGATGGATCCTCCGGGGACGGTCACATCCGCGCCGACGAATGGTTCCGATTTCTGTGGCCGTGGCGCCCCGGTCCAGTGGGATGAGAACTGGTCCCTCAAAACGTGGTTATGAGCCGGCTGCCGACTGGCTGCCGACATGAAGTCTCCCTCGAAGTCTCCACAGCTATCATCGCTGTGGCGCTGGACCCGTTGCAATGATGAGGACCAGAGCACTTCTCCCGGTAACATCGCTGGTTCGGATTGCCGTTGAAAGAATACAGCTCCTGATAGCCGTCGGATTGCAGTGTCGTTCCAGCTGTCTCAGTAACAACACCAGCACCAACGGAACCCAATGGTAACACGCCACCACTCTGCCGATGGGAATCTGGGGGTTTCCAGTGAGGAAAAAAAACAGGCGGCGAATGAAGGCGTTCGGGGCAGGGAGATCGCCAGGACCCATGGACTTTTTAAGCATGGCGCGGAAGCGGACCGTCTTATAGAGGAGTGGGCCAACTCTTTGGAGGATGGTATAGGAGGGAGGAGGCAGGAGGGCAGCCATGCATGTCTGCTACTGCCAATCCCCAATACACTGCCCTGTCAGTCAGGTGGGCATAGAATAGTAGGATCTTACACGTACCGATGTCAACCATTGAGAGATGCCGAGAATGCAGTCGGTAATCCCATGAGCCGATGCCAGTGGTTGGCTCAGCTTAAATTCTGTATTGCAGCACTTGCGGCTCTGAGAGAAGTTTCCGCCAAGACATCGCACGCACGCGCACACAAGCACGCCTGGTGGGGCCGCGACCGTCATATGTGGGCCCAGAACTGCTTGTTCCGTCTCGTGGGCTGCTTATGTCGTCGCGCCTCACGCGAAACTACGGGTGATCCCCCACGGGATGTGCACCGCTCAGATTGCCACACCAATCATGATGGAGAACGGCACTATTGGGCAGGTTCAACACCAACCCGATCCACCCTGACCCATCACTGGATCTGTGGTTTGGCTACATATGTACATACAACTCATCGCAGTAAAATATATACTGTAGACCAGGGCCCTGGTCGCGTCCAACCTATCTGGGGCGATGGGTGAACGCTCGGCACACCACCCCGAGCTATCGGCTCAAGAAACTGCATATTGTCGACCGAGCCACAGTGCAAATAAACCCTGGCTGGAGGCCAGACCTCCAGGAAGAAATATTAGATGCCGAAGAGCCAGAGTTGCGGGCAGTTCCAAGAGACTCGCCTCAAGGTTCTACATACCGACTGGAGACAGGTCACTGTTTACCCGCGCAGTGCCTACACTGGACGAAGAGCCGCCCCACGGCCCAGTGCTGGTGGTGCCGGTGTCAGAAGTAGACGGGGACCTCCTTGCCGACAAGAGGTGCAGCCAGGCGGTATTGGACTTCCTCTCTACTATCTATAATTGGGGACGTCTATAACTGGCCCAAAAGTAAGCCGAACTTTGAACGCCTACTCCTCCACCACCAACGCAAGTAATTGGATTTATAGAATTAGGAGAAAAGTGAATAAACGCTCTTTTGAGGTGATAGAGGAAGGGAAGAATTGATTTTTCCAATTCTCCGATTAATTTTGGGGGGCGTGGTTGATTTTACTTAGGGGTTCAACAATATATCATTTTGGTGGGAAAGGTTGTGAACGTCCCGCGCGCTAAGCCATGATATTGCCATTTTGGGACGTATTTATGCTGATTAATATTAGACAATATATTAATATGGTAATTAACTACCATTTTGTTTTACCCTACTCCTCAAACTCCTTCGTACAATCTTCGATAGTATGGTTATTGGTTGCTGGTGTGACAGAATCCAGTGCTTTAGGAAGAACTCGGCGACCATTTTCCCGCGTATACCATTTCGCTGAACACCAAAAGTGCTCAATGAAATTTGGGATAAAAAATTACCCCTTGATGAGCACTCTCGAGTTCCTCTTGCAGCCTGCCTTTCTGCATACGGAAATCCTGTTTGGTGGGCTAGAATTGACCGGGCGCAGCATTCAAGTTCGGCCTACGGATCGAACGAGTGCGCAGTCGCGGTCGCGGTCCCAACATGTCTCTCCGCGTGTGATTTGGTGTAGAACTGACTGCGTTATGAGCACAAATGACATGCAGATAGGCAAGTACGAGTTACCTGTAAACAGAGGCGCGAAATGCTATGAGCTGCACTTGGTCATTGAGCTGTACGGAATGAGTTCGCGAGCTGGGAGGTGGGTGGGCGAAAGAACTGCTTGGCGGACAGCTTTCGGGCGCCTGCACTCTGTTGACTGGCATAAAAAATAAATAAATAAATAAAGGGCAAAATTTTCCTCATTGGGAATTAATTGAATTATTAATCCCTCCCCACAAATGTCTGGGACCAGTCGTCCCCAACCACAGCAAGTCGGCACTGAGGAAAGACGCGGGGAGAAACCTGTCGACTCGCTTATGAGTCGCTAAAGCCGACTAACCAGTAGATGTACTCTAGACTAGATACAATGCATGCATCTTATGTCCAGTAGATACAATGTAAGCGTGGCCCCCACCCTTTTGCTCTGCGTCCCCCGGCGCCTGTGAGTAGACTACATACCTATATATGTATCTGTCGGCGCAGGCCTCTGTGCGGCCCACCGCCGCGGCAGCGGGCGGTCCTATGTACCCACAGAGGTAAGCAGATACATATATGAAGAGCAGACCAGGGCCCTGGTCAACACCGTGATTTACTGAAGCTCACGAAAGCGTGATTTAAAAAATGTAAACAAAGACGATGATTGGACGGGAGCCACAAGGACAGGGGTATAGACCACCCATCATCTCTGGTAGATTTCCACTTGGGCACCGACGTCATGACAGCAACACAGAGGCGATGCCTCTATGTACACCTGTCTCCCGCTTCGAAGCAATTGATACGCCTATATATACCGATGATGCTGTTCCACCGACACCAAAGAGTAAAAACATATCGCAACTCTTCTTCACGGACCTACCCGAGCAGCCAACGAACATGCACCGAAGCGCCGTATCGCCTACGATCCAACGGATAAAATGACTATCTATCGACGATAACTCCGACGACTATATTGGTGCCTTGAAATCTGCGTTTTAGATACCGGGCCGAGATCACTGAGTTGTGCGCAACAATTCAGGCTATTGGTCAGGGATAAATCGCCCTATTAGCAATTACCTAGGTCGCGCCCCCACCATAGTTCCGGCCCACGCCCACGGTGTGCAGAACCCCCCGGTTTTCGAGAGCAAGCCAAACCCCCATTGTACCCCTGGATAAATCATTCGCATTTGCATTCACCGCGCGACCTGTCCCTGCGGTGCATTTTGGTTCGCCGGTAGGGGTTCGTTCTTGTGGGCGGACAGGGTCTCGAGGGCTGAAAGGGGGGGGGGGCCGGTCGAAGCGGGGCGACGAGACGGTGGGAGGTTCTGCAGATTTCTGTGCTCTAGAGTTTGCACTAATCCCGCCAGCTGCGCGACTGGGCACGCCTTTCCGCACGATCGATTCCGATCTGCATGTGGACCGGTATCTACGTAAACAGGGCGAGCTGGTCGCCGCGGCTCGGTCAAAGGAGACACGGAGACCGCGGCCTCGGAGGGGGGGGAGGGAAGGGCACACGGGGCGCAAGCAGACGCTGACGCAGCGCGAGATAGCGATGACGCAGAACCGGCGGACGCATGCGCTGGGCAGCGGGGTCCCTTTCCTTGGTCGGACGGACGGAGGCTGGAATGTCTCCGGACGGAAGGGAAGCAAAGCGTCTCTGGAGAAAGGACCTCCCTGGACGGGATGTCTCTCTGGAGAAATGGTCTCCCGGGATACAGAGTGTCTCCCTGGAAGAAGGGTCTCCCTGGGCGATGGTCTCCCTGGACGATGGTCTCCCTGTACAAAGCCCTACACAAAAATTCAGATCGTGTGCAGCACCAGCACGAAGGGGGGGGGCGGCGGGTGCCGGTCGAAGCGGGGCAACGAGACAGTAACAGCAGAAAGACCACCGCGCCCTTGTGGTGCCTGCGCACCTGCCGCATCCCTCCGAGCAAAGCCCGCTCTCGCATTCCTGGTCACGGCGGACAGCGTCCAATCCCGCCAGCCGTCCACACATCGCAACCACCGGCACCGCGATCGGCGCCCAGATCGCGATATGTACGCTTCCTCAGGTCTGCTGGCCTTCGCTGCGGCCCAGCGGGATACGGAATGTGCACGGCGCCGGACTAACAGGAAAGCACTCAGCCCATCGCCTCTGGCGTTTTCTGGCCCTTCGTCTCGCGATCAGCAGCATCGTGGGAAACGGCGGATCACACCCCACCACCACACCCACCACACCACACCACTTCTGTGGACGGCGGTTGTTAGTTACAAGTCCAAATAGAAATTTTTTGGTCGTCGGCTTGTACCACACTAATTTCGTGACCCCGATCGCAATCCACAGCAAGCGACACAAAACCAATTAAGTTTTTCTAATACTGCTCACAGATGATAGATAACATCGTAGCACATCACCTCCTGTTGTCAGATTATCGATTGGAGAGTTGGTTGTCGAGGTATTCACAGAAAAGTGGTGGTGGTGGCGTACGGAGGCCCATAACGACCAACCAGTCAAGTTTCTCGAATTTGCGTAACCTAAAACACGAACCCCTGAAACCCGAAAACCCGAAAACCACGAATACTCGACAATCTTGCAACCCTGCCAAAGAAATTTCGCAACATCACCAAGACTCCACAAATTGTAACTGGAGAGAGGTATATTTGCGAGTCACAACCGTTGTGCCTCGCTGCGAACGACCGGCGCACGCCGACGGAGCGAACGCCCAACTTCGTCTCCTCCGTCTCCGGCGTCCGCTTGGGGCGCACGCCCGACTCCGTCTCCTCCGTCTCCGGCGCCCGCTTGTTGAAGCGCTCGCCCGTCTCCTCCGTCTCCGGTGCCCGCTTGTCAAAGCGCTCGCCTGTCTCCTCCGTCTCCGGCGTGCGCTCGTCAAAGCGCTCGCCCAACTCCGTCTCCGTCTCCGGTGCCCGCTTGTCGAAGCGCTCGCCCGACTCCGTCTCCTCCGTCTCCGGCGCCCGCTTGTCGAAGCGCTTGCTCGACTCCGACCTACGGCTCCGTCTGAAAGCACACCGGCAGCACCCCAGGAGGCCGCACCTACAGCTCCCACCAACCACACTGTCATAGCTGATGAACCAGTCTTAATTAGCGACGATGGAATGCCA
>Ga0307508_10000196_pt1 | contig 73262 bp, 80 predicted proteins | sample 9_EM_MG_FD_203089 | JGI IMG/M metagenome (GOLD analysis project Ga0307508, IMG submission 203089) | Populus trichocarpa ectomycorrhiza microbial communities from riparian zone in the Pacific Northwest, United States - 9_EM | ecosystem: Host-associated > Plants > Roots > Unclassified | place... | reverse complement strand
CTACCCCAAAACCGGGCCAAATTCCCCCCCCCCCCCCCCCCCCCCCCCCCCCAACAAACAAAAAAAAAGGATAATCAAAACGACCAAAAAACTGAACGCAATAACTCTCAGTCCAACCAACTCCATTGGATCGGGATCCTGCCCGCATCTGGATCTCCCAAAACGTTGTATGCTGCCGGTGATAAATCTAGATCGTACTGCGCGCAAACCGGACACCTATCGACAATCGTTATCGTCACTCCGCCACCGCCTGCCTGGCGCTTCCACGGGCCCACTGTGGGCGGTGGCGTTATACCCGGCATTGGTGGGCCGCCTCCGTCTGGAGGCTTGCTATTCGACTCGTCCCCGAATGATATCAGACCACTCCTGTCTATGCCGAGTGAAACAGCAGATCTTCGAGACAATCGATCATTTCGAGTCTTGTCCCCACTCCCAAGCCCCCCTGTAATGTTGCTGGAGTCGCCCCACTGCCATCGCCGCTTGCTGCCACCAGCGGCCTTAACGAGCGCCTTCCGACCGCAATAAGGGTTGTTGTTGGAATTTGTGGCGCCAGTTGCGTCGAATAGGACTTTACTCAAGGCTGCTACGAAATCAGCATCTGTTGAGTCTATGCCACAGGACCCCAAGCCGGGTGCGTAGAACGTTGCCTCCCCCTCGAACTCTTCCCCGCCACCTCCTCCGCCTCCACTTGCTGAAGATGTCGAAACTTTGGACGATGCGGTAGATCTTGAGGCTACAGCGGTGGTCAGTGCAGTACCGCTTGTTGTTGTAGAGCCGGGTGTTGCAGCGGTGGTGGTTGAACCTGGGGGTGCCCCATCCGTTCTACCGACATCAGTGACCAATTCCTCCATTTAGCTCGAGAAGTGTACTGCGTACCCAGCCGTAGTCCCCCCTGGGGCATTAGTGGCACCTGGGCCGCCATCTCCCGTTGCAGTAGCGCCGGGTGTTGGCTCGGGACTATCGTAGCTGGTCACCGTCTGGCCAGTTTCATCGGTTCCAATCGACAGACCATCATACTGCGTAGTAGTGAACGCTTGCCCATTACTCGTGACAACGAGCGGTTCACCGTAGATGACGGTATTCTCGCCGATACCCTGATCATCCGTAACAAAGATAGCAGTGCCTATAAATGTGCTCGTGGCGATATCGCCGTCAGAGTTGGTGAATACCGACAGAGTAGCCGGCAGAGTCACATCCTCTCCCTGCTCATTTTTAGTCTTGATCTGGGTCATGCCGGCTCCGCGTATGAAGGTGGTCAGGAACGCCGAGGTTTCGGTGGTAACGACCGTCTGGCCATTAGAAACCAGTGTCCTCGTCCGCAGCCGCGTCGTCGACTGTACTGCCGGTTGTCCTGGGACTCCTTGAACCGCACCCTGAACCGTCGCCGTTCGTAGAGAATTCCTGACGCCAATCCCACCTGCCACAGCTGCCATCAATGCCAGCGCTCCTACCGCCCCAGCGATGTAGTAGAAGTTGACTTTGCTGAAGCCGAGAATCTTCAAGGACCGGACTTTCGTTGTTCCGCCGAAGGTGTGCGACGCATACCATGCTCGGAGCTTCGCGTTCGGATGCAGCTTTTGCTTGAACTCCCGGATCTCCCGTCGGACCATGACTCCGCCGGTCGGGGTGCAGTCGATTCCGCCGTGGCGGAGGAGGGAATACTGGGGTTGGGGTAAGCAGGATCGTCTCGCCCGAGAAGATAAAAAAGCGTATGGATGGTTACGATACGTTTGATAGGGGCGATGCTGGGACGTTGTTTGAGTGATCGAAATGGATGCAGATGTCCCAAAAACTCAATTTGGACAAGATCTACGGTCCATTGCCGTTTCCGCCCAACACCTAGCTTAACCTCCTGCACAACACAACTCCATTTCCATTGAGAGAACAGATAGATATTCAAACAGATTCGGAATCACCTTGACATCGTTATCACGAAACAGCTCACACAACTGTTGGCACCTTTCGTCGGCATTCGACCTTTCCCGCGAATCAGCCACGCGTGCCTTGACGGCGTGGCTGAGTTCCTCAGCCTGGTCCGCCCCATGACCTAATCCACTCCAGCGCAGCAGAGGGCATTAAACGAAGGGTTGTAAGACCCCCGAATCTTTCGATGCGAAACGAGGATTCTTACTTTGATTCAGGGCATATCATAAGGCTGTATCGTACTGAGAATAGCACTCACCGGTGCTTTGCAAGTGGATATCTGACTCAGCCTTGTCACCAGGACTCGCTTCCCAGCGAGTAGGAATAAACGAAAAAAAGCTTCTCATGGAACCGTTGGCAGCCAGTTGCGATCTTCTGAGAAGTGCACACAGCATAACACGGGCGGAAGTTTCCTTCGCAGTTCGAACCAATCGCATAGATATCGACCGTCGAACGTCAAGAAACACACGAGTGGCCACCGATCGCAAACAGGCCATTCAGCTCCGAAGTCGAGAGACCCCAAGAGGCCCACTTATGCAGAAATGGTTGACCGGTCGTCAACTTATCCCAATTTTAGTCGGGCAAAAAGTTTGCTCTAGTCAGTAACTTCCTTCATCCCAATATAGGATGTGGCAATGGCGCGTCACTATTGCATGCGCAAGGCAACTTAATCTAGTTCTTATCTGGAGAACACTGCTAGACAACTGTCCACCCTGAAGAGCGACAACCGCCGCGTCAGTGAATTTGCAACCCATTGTCTCAAGAGGGATTGCCACAGCGCGCATCCAGATGCCACTACATATGAAGAGTTCATTTCATTGGCGAGCGCTGGAGAAGAGACGTCACGGGGGCTACGCCTGCGCATTCCTCTATAGACAATGCTCTCCGGAGCTTCGGATGTCTCGAAGCCTCCAGCTCTGTGCGTTATGGGGATTGGACCGCCACCACCAAACGTGGCGGACGCTAACGCACGGGATTCGCCGGCACCAATATCGAAGCCGAAGCGATCCGCTGTGGCACAGTGAGTGTCTGCAGACGCCATCGGATGTTTATTGTTCATTCCTTCACCCCAGACTCCAACCGACAAAACCGAATCTATATGCTTTCAGCTGGGCCATGCACTGCATAGGCGAGATTCAACTCTTGTGTTGTGTGGCTGAGACTCAGCATGGATCGTTTGTGGGGAGGGGCGGTGGCAGTAGTGTGCCATCCCAGTCGACCTTTGTCAAGCGGGATGCTCACCGTTTCCCGACCAGCTGAATATCGTCGAGCTTTGTGGTGACTGCTCCCTGTGCATCTGGTTGGCGGGTGACTGATGGGTGGTATATCTGTGGTTCTGCTACAAAAGAAACAGCTTCCGTCCACACAGGTCAGTCACATCACCAGTTGCAGCACCTGGTCGGACGGATCCCCACCTTCATACTCTCCCCTCCCTTCCCACAGATATACAACCCGGTGATTATTTCGAAAGAACATCCCCCGACACTAGTCTTCGTCCCTCCGGTAAGCCATGCTCCCTTAAAATCCAGCATAACGATGCTGACATGTAAGAAGCAGTCCATAATTGCACAGCCCCGTATCCAACCGGTGTTTCCCGTCCCGATTACGAATGCCAGTCTGGCGCAATCATAAAGCCTTGAGTGGCAGTCTTGTTCCCGGAATTTTCCTCCTCTTCGTTTCTCTCTGTGGGCCCTTCATCCTACGTTCGATCCAACGCCGTCGCAACACATCCCGACCTTCTCGCCCGGTTGAAATCAAACCGTCGTTAATGACTACCGAGAGTCACCTCAAAGGCTCACCCGAGGGCTCACCCGGCGCAAACGGAGACATCCGGCAGCCCAACATGGCCCCATCTGCGGCGAATTCTCAAGAAATAGCAGACTATTGTGCCTTTATTGCACAGCTACCCTCGCCGACATTGACGTTTGCCCCTCCCATAGAACAGTCGCCAACAACTCCAGCCGCATCTACCGCTACGCCTGCACCTACGGCGGTGACGGAAGGCATTAACTGCCAGAGGGTTTACCAAGAATTCTTACCCTCGGGGGATATCAGAACCGTGCTGGAACAGCAATACGATCTTGGAAACGGCATGCACTGGAGGAGGAAAATGGTGGTTTATGGAGGGATGGAGGGGTCGGAGAGGCCTACAACGACGCAGACAACATCGTGATCTATCGAATGAATGGGATCAGCGGGCTGGTGGAGAGAATCCCTAGATGAATATACGAATCGTGATCGACGAGTATCGGTTTCCTTCTTTTTCTAATGTGCCTGGTGGACAAAGGTGCTATTTATGTACTTGTCGAATAGTAATTACTTACGCAAACACCTTTCGAAAGTCCGCGTTTTCAGGTCCCATAGCTACATATCGAATGATGTTACGGCGACTGTCCCTTCTTTGCAAGACCATCCATTTATGCGACCCCGGAAGAAGTGGCCTCGTGAGACCTTTGCTCGGGTATGTATTATCCTCAGGAAGGGTTCCCCGCCATGTCACCACTTTGGAAGGTGGGGCCTTTCTTCGCAACCAATCCCTAAAAATTCAGCTGAATGTCAGAAGCGATACTGTGCTGATCATTGCTGTGGGGCTTGGTCTACTACTAACTAGATCGGGAGCTGGGCGGCAATTGCCTGCCGCCTCAGCCGGGATAGACGCGAATTCTGAGGAGAACCATCTCCACCACCGTATGGGATGTCTCGGAGATAACCCAGCTTTTACATACCTCCCAGCTTCCATCTTTCAAATACCGGGTCAAGATCAAGCTGAAGTTGCTTGCCAGGCTTGAGACACTCATCAGCTGTAAGCAACCTGGACTCAGCCCGGTCTCAATCTTTCAGACGGTGCCAGCCCTGAGTCACCAACACCAACCCGCCTTACACGGAAGATTAGCACTAACAAAGCGGAGAAACAATACGTCCACCAAAAACCGGAATAAACAAACGCGAGCCGCGATTACTTATGCTCACACGCGCACAACAGGATAAACTACGAGCTGAACTTCTTGCGCATCCATGCATGATGAGGTGTTTTCGCCTGGCACGCAAGGAATTCTCTTTGATGGCACGGAGTTCAGCTGGATTGTGGTTCTTGGGAAATCACTCGCAGAATAAGGACGAATCCGGCTCGCGAGATCCGCCAATCGGCCCTCGGGTTGGATAATCGCGTGTTTTAGACCAGCTCGATCGCCGCACCTGGCGATTGTGTCGTCAAGCACATTGCCGGGATCTAGAAGGTCTTAGTTACGGCCGGGTACGACGGGTTGAGTACGATGACGATCTAGACATTGCTTAATCACCAAGAGGTGGGGAAGTACTTTAAAAGAGACCAAGTATCCTTACTCCACTACATATCGATATCCATTTCTCGGGATGACTTCTCATACGCAGAGATAGACACAGTGAATTTTGCCACACATGAACATTGGCGATGACTAATGAGAAGAGCGAGCTAAATATCTTCAGCTCCAGACCTCCCACTGCGCCTCATGGCTCGCGCCAGCCCGCGTGGAACATGCAAAATAACGAATAATATAAAAATATCGATAGTTTATCCGCGGTTCTTCAATCTGCAGCTCGCCGTATGCAGGTGGATCGATGCATCTGCTGCCAAACCGATTCGTTTGACGACAAAGCAGGTGTCCGTTTGACCGATGGGACGTCGTGGCGGTTGTGGGGGTAGTGGTGGCGATATCTACCTACCGTCTGCTGGCCTCGGGACGGGATGGGATGGGCGGGCCGTCGTCACTTGGATAGTCTCCTGCAGTTCCCGGACCACCGCCAACCGTACCAGTCCGTGCTGCCGTAGGATGATGCTTTTCCTGCTTCGTTTGTATCAGCCCCTCCCTCCATATCCCCCCCATGTGCATGGGATATCACTAACAATCGCCATCGCCAACAGCGCAACACACGCAAGTGCACCTCCTCAAGTACGTGTACAAATATCGCCATGATCCGACAAGGTCGCATGTGATCAATGATTCACCATCAACCTCCTCATGTAGTTACGGACCAAAGCGTGCTGACACTTTGACTGGGCCGGATTTCATGCCCCACCTCACAACATAAGAAAGAATACTTTCAAGCAGCGCATAATGGAAGAGAAGCATGTGGAGAACATTTCTACGCTTTCCATTCTCTATTTGTCGGTGTCGTGGCGATTCTGGTGGCGGGCACCCAAATCTGTAGGTCGCTTGCCAGATCTTGGCTCAATGCAGCTGCCCAATCTGGCTAGCTCTCGAGTGATAATATATGAATGTACAAAAACATCTGCGATTTGTACTGCTTTCAGCATACTCACGCTGTTCCACGACCAAGTCGTTAATATATCTAGGCCAACTATCCACCTTTTCCCCGATAGCCCCTCCTCTGAAGGGCCGCGTCAGGTGTTTCCCAATCTGAAGTTGTGTCTACTGACTGTTCTTTTTGGAACCGGCTGCTGATCCGACAGACACCTTGTACGAGCTCTTTTGGCGCAACCCTCAACGCCTTCGAATCAGAGCGGCCTACGAGTGTTGCAACGGGAACGGCGAGGCAATTGCAGCAATTCGAAAACCAAGTCAGTAGCTGTAAAACTGGTGGGGCTACGATAGCACAGAATATGTGGAGGCACCGACTGAATACTAGGTTCGACGAGGCTGCGGGGTTTATTAAGCGGAATCACAGCCAAGCACCCGTGATTAGTCACCAGAATCGTACCCCTGCCAAGACTTGACCGTCCGAGCCTCTAGGGCAACTTTCTGCCTTGAATTTGTTCCTGTCTTTGGCACTGGGGTGCAAATAGGCAATGGATATGCCTCCATTCATGGCATCCAGGTCGGTGGATAATGGCCAGCGGCAGGGGGCTGGACTGAACCATCTCGCGTGCATCACAGTTAGATATATATATACCCGGACCAATCTACATGGCTAGGCATATCCCCTTCATCACTATCGGAGATGCATTGTACATAGTCACTATCTACACAAGCTATGATAGATAGATAAATGCCAAATTTTCACTCGGCCAACGGACACGGAGCCGAGATACATATTTCGGGTGCGTATAAACTATTTTTGGACGCCCGATGTACCACCTTTCAAGTTTCAGACGGTAATTCAAAACGTCAAATCGGCATCACACAGCTACTCTATAGACTATCGACCTTTCCTAAGGGCAGACAGCGCCCGGTTTGTTATCTCCCGACAGTGCTGGAGCAATCCGGAGGGAGCGCTCGCTTGCCGTGTACATGCTATCGTGTACGTTGGTTGGCGCAACAATCAATAGTCTACAAGGACGACTGCTTGGAGACACCGCTACGAATATACCGAAACAAAGAGACGAAAACTAGCTGTTGATTTCGGAATTCGCGAGCCTTGCAAGCATACATACCTACAAAGGAGTTGCAATCTGTCCGGCGAAGGGGCGTGCGGTTTCATCCTTCGGCTAACCGGTCTCACCCGAGGAGACGCGAGGGCTCTGCCTAGGTATGCATATCTACATATCAGAGAGCGAAAGAAACCGGCCAGCTGATCACCTGCATATCTGCCTGGACTTTGAAAGGCCCCAGACATTGGCGACGTCGATTGCGGGTTTACCTCTGCAGGCCCACCGACGTGGAGATATGTTACCGCGTTTCAGTGTTCGTCCACTGCGGCAAAGCGCGTGGTTAAGCTTTCAGAGGGGGATGTGCAATGGAAGGCTTGGAGCCCGATGAGCTTCATGATAATTTGCACAAAAGCATGTGATCGTTGAGGTTCTACTTATACAATGAGACAAACCATAATGGAGATAACTACGGTAAATCTATAGAATTTTAATGAATTCGGAGTTTTTGCCTGCTCTGGGGCGAAGTCGGTATGTGCCTCTGCATAGTCTCTTCTGCAGCAGGACAGGGAAGAGAACGAGAGGATCAATCGGCCAACCCCGCATCATCGTCGGTTGATGCGGCGTTGTGATTCGAGGGTGCTGTTGGTTCTTCAGCCGCACTTGCTTAACGTTCGGATCTGGGTCGCACAATGGCTAGATACCTACACGAACCACACCTGGCCATGCACGGCCCGTACCTCAGAAGGTCTCAGTCTGGCCCCCCTGCAACTGCTGCGATTGGATTCGTCAGCTCGCAAGTGAGCTGGGGCTAGTTGGCCAGCCACCAGAACAGGCGAAATTTCACGAACGCGAGTGCAAAATGCAATGTGCATGTGCGGTGCGGTGGTGCTGGTTCGTGTGGCTGCTCCCTCTATCGGCGGGTATGGCCAAGGGCAAGGGTTGCGTCTTCTCTTGTGTCGGTTGCGACGAAGTCAGCAGGCAAGCCAAGTACTTATAGAGGTTCCTTGTGCTCGAATCGCTCGCTAGCAGGATGGAATGCAAACAATGGGATGCGTGCTTGGATGTCATGGCGGCATGTGGGTTGCTCTCTCCGTGCTTGGTCCCTTCCTCCTCCATCCATCCAGACGAACTGACCCGGCCGGACAGTTTGACAGATACCATATCCGAAGGCATGCTCTGAAAGCAGAAGAGCGCGCGATATATTCCCTCTTCAACCCCGATCTCCGACACTTTTCCTCATCCTGACGTCTCGCCGAGCTGTGACGATACGGACATGGCTTCTCGATACCTCGGCCACGCCTTCCACCGATTGTTATTCCTCCTCCTACTAGAACTGCAGTCGCCGCGTGCGTCGGTCTCTGCCATCCCTGTCGCGGACGAGATACGAAAACGAGCACCGCAGATGAGCTCGCTCCCATCACCTACAGTCTCGTCCCCCGCCGCGGTCTCGACATCCCCTAGCGCCGGCAGGGAAAACCCGCGCCTTTCCCTCGCACTCAAGATTTGTTTCGGTCTGTTCGCAGCAATATTCACATTGTCGATCATATTCTGCGCCGTCCGGTCCGCACGGCGGGGGCGGCGCGAGCCAAAGGTGGACGACATTGCTGACGTGCAGGCGGAGGCGCTGAGGGAGATTACCGCGAATACTGCGGTGGAAGAAGAGGCGGAGACGGAGGCGCAGGGAGGCTTGGAAGAAAGGCAACAAAGGCGTGTGCGAATGCCGCGGAGGGCGTTGGTCGCGGAGGAGAGGGTCATGAGCTGGGTCATGGAACAAGAGGAGCTGGTCAACTACAGCCATGGTGTCGGAGATAATAAGAGAACCGAAGGCGGTGTATAGCACCTGAGGGGTACTTTTTTTTTTTTACGCCAGAAGGCAAAGGTTAATTGCAGCATCTGTCGCTACATTAGATTACGTTCTTGTTTCGTCTATCCCACCACTTCAACGGTCCTGCCCGAGTCCCGAGTGACATCGAGTGTTTATCGTCACGCTGTCCCTCAGACTGGGGATGCACTGTTGCCCCGCATCCGCCACCAAGCCCAACAGGAATCTATTCCGTAGAGTCCCTCGTGTCCGTAGAGTCACACACATCGTTATCGGCAGGCTCTTCTCCGTGCAGCGCCCCTCCTCCCCGCAGAAACTTATGCGATTGGTCGATCCTCCCCCACCCCTCTCCCATTTCACCCAACCACTCACTCACGGTGGAGGCGACAACCACCTGTCGATCGTCTGGGGGTCATCGCCGGCTACAAGACAAGAAAAGAAAAAAAAGGCATCCCTGGTCGGACTGGAGATGTAGAGCAAAGTACTGGTTCGTTCTCCATTAGCAGAGAAGCAGAGAGGGAGAGCCGTGGAGAGTGGAGAGCTGCCTCCAACCCCGCTCCCCACTCACTTTCCTCCTCTTCCGCGTCCTCGCCTCCGCGCGCCTGGGCGCCGTGGTGGGTGGTTGTCCTGGCGGGGTGTTGATTTATGTGCTCAGCTGTGTGCGGACCGGCGCCCCCTCACTTCTCATTTCATCTGACTGGCTTGTTACTTCAAGTTGTGCTGTGCTGTACTGTACAAAGAGCGGTGGCGACGGTGGCGGAGGCGTGACAGGATACTTTCTTGGCTGACGCCCACGGTCTGCCCCGCAACGGGGGCCAATGTGGAAGGGCGGTGCAATGAGGGACTTGGAGTGGAGAATGTGACTCAAGCGTTACGAGTACATATGCGCATACCATTTGTGCCAATCAAGTATATATCATAATCGCCTAGCTATAGTTACGTATCTTTGGCTCGATCGTTACCAATCATCACCCATCACTCATCACTCTCCCCCCCGGGAGTTTGCATTCACTCTCTTCGCTTGCCCCCCACTGGAAGGCGTAGTAGAAGGCCCTGTGGGTGTGGGCAGAGGTGAGGAGAGAGACCGGTTCAAGACCCGGGACCATTCGCCGGTGAACTGTGCAGCCTGGCGATACTAACCCTCCCCTCCACCAAGGATGTGGGGAGGCCAGTATTGAACCTGGCTGAGGAAGACGCCCTGAGCGAGACGTCCGAGGTTGAGGAACGACCGTTGATCTCCCCCACTCCCTCCTTCGGGGCCGCCGTGAAGGAGGAATAGAGGTCGGAAGGTGGTTTTTCTTTTCTTTGTCTTTACTTTGCTGTCTCCTTGGTGCGCTGTATCTTTCTTCAATCAGGCCTGGGCGAAGGGCAAAGGGGAGCTATCATACAACGCGCCCACTCGTGGACTGATCGGAATTAGGGCGGACAGTGGACAGGAATCGGACTGTTGTATGTATATCGTCATGATCTAGACAGGTCGCACGCGATAAATAAATAAAACGGCCTACTTTTTGGCCACTCAGTCTAATCTACCCTACTTCTACAACCGGTAACTTTTGGTGTGCTGCTGCAACGCAGTGTGCAGCACCCTACGCACCACATCTATTTAACCGTCGATCCACAGCTTCACTGCATATCTACATTTGCACGCGATGTCTAAATCCATAGGAGCAGTGACAGTGAAGTATGTTTTTCTGAGTAAGTCGCTAGTCGAATGTACGCATCTACCCGATCTCATCACAGGTACTGTGATTATGACCCACATTATCACACTGTATACAACTAGAGCATTGCCTGCTGCATCTACAGCCACCGCATTACTCCTGTCTAATTGTCCTGTCTGTTGCGCATCTCCTTTTCGCAACCTCCTCTTCTCCGACCTTCCTCGGGCACTACAGAATGGGCGGGTAGTAGTAGATATCCCGGAATATTCGAAAAAGGATATAAAGCGCTAGCCCTTTCACATTGTTAGTGTGGAGTTCAACGCTACGTTCGTAGGTTTTGAGTGTCGACCAAGAGTTTGTAGTGAAGTTATAGAATTTGTACGAGGCCGTGCGCTACACGTTGAGGTAGGGTATGTTTGAATTCTTTGGTAGATTAACCAAGTGGCCAGAAAGTAGGGCATTTTTAGACTTTTGCCGTAAATAGAAAGTGAAAAGGTAACGGTTGTTCATTACATAGCAATGACGACACTACCCTATTATACATATAGCTGGGGCAGTCACGTGTACAGTGCTGACTAAGCATACAATTGCATAGATATAATGACAACACTTCCCCTGAGGAAAGAGTACCAATTCGCTCAATATTCCAATTCAATACAGAGAAATCTGAATCACATGAGTTATGCAGCCCAATATTTCTCATAGAGGCGACGGTAACGCTTCGGTACGAGTGCCTTCGTCATAGGTACATAATATCCAGTAGATCCTCGTCGGTAACTATGGGTGAATTTGACAATTCCTTGAGCATGGAGCTTCGGCTATCATGGAACCGAATATCGATACGCTTGGTCTGCACTGGAGACACCGGACCAGATATCCTTCAATGCGCCGTTGCTGCCCAAATATATTGGTATTGTGACAAGACCGCCCAACGCCCCTATGAGTTGTATAAGGCATCGGGTCATTCGTGTGGGTTTGGAGGAGGATACGTATTCCACTTCGGTAGTCGATGTTGCAACGAGGAGCTGTTTCTTCGATTACAATCTATAATCCGCCGTATGCTCGAAAGGTGAAGCCGCCTTGCGATTTCGATCTGCTCTGTCACCATTGAAGTCAGAGTCGGGCGTAACCGCGTAAGACATCCGTACAGTATCCGCTTCCGATGTCGATCTTCTGAGAAACACTAATCCGACGTCCGAAAGGCTCTCTAGATAGCGGGGTACTCGTTTCACTGCCGTCAGATGGGAAGTATACGACTTGAAGCTCTATCGAAGCGTTAGTCCGTTGGCGCTTAATTGCCTCATCTGCTCGCTTCTTCAGCTCACAATCACGCCTGAAATAACCCATTTCGCCGCATTGGTAGCATATTGGCTCGGAATGTTTGTGCTTTGACTCGGTAGAGGTGCTCGTTGCAGGTGTGGACTGTTGCTTCGAGTGTTCTTGCTGTCGGTCCGACCGTCGACCTCGACCTCGTCCTCGCCCTGAATAGTTTCCTCTGGAATATAGCGCTACTCCAGGCGTAGACTTATGCGTGGACGCATGTCGTTGTTCTTCGTCTAGGGAAACATGGCTATTACCCTTTCCACGGTAACGTCAGGTTGCTCCCGTAGGTTGGTGATAAGACCTTTAAACTCTGGTGGTACAGTGTCATATATACGAGCTTTGAGTACTCCATCCGATATTGCCAAAAAGCAGGGTTTGGTAGCGTTGCAGGCGTGCAATATACGCAGCGATATCCTCTCCCGGATATTGGATAGGACCGAACTTCTTCAGTCTGGCGCTCTCTCAACTGAGCTATTAGCGCTAACTAAGACAATTTATTGCGATATAGTTACTCAAAGTGCGACTGGCGTTATCTACTTTGTCCTAGTAGACCAGCTCTCGGGAAATAATCATAAGTTGCTTTTGACCGTGAACTTGGTCGGTTGCAAGGGAGATCCCCACGATTCCCTACGTCTCCCAGTAGATATCTGCACGTAAACCCCAAGTCAAACACCAAAGAATTAGCCACTCCGTATCTAGAGGTGTCCTGGTGGGTTTGCGTGTAATTCGCGGTCCAGCGATATCGACGGCGGCGGTGGACTCATTGGACTTACACCTGCCTATAGCGACCTCCAGCGAGTCGGAATGTCAACCGCGAGGCAGAAATTCCCAGAGACTAAGGGAGCATTAAGCTCAAAGTTGAGCCCAAACCCACGAGCAATCCACGAGCACATACCCCGGATTCTCCACCCGCCGATGATAATGCCTTTTCCCACTCACGATCAATCACTCGGAACACAAGAAAAAAGGTCCGGAAACTAGCACACATACCGCGGAGCCGATGGACTCGAGAAGAAATAAAACTCGCTCTGCATGGAAATGTACCTGAAGGATGAAGCCTGGCACTATGAAACACACGTTCGCAGTAAGGCCTGTTGGAAGTTCGGACTGTAAGAGCAGCCCGACTTGGACAGGTCATGAAAACTGCCCAGGGCTTTGTATCATATTTGCCTTAACAACCTGCACCTGCCCTGGCCGAAGCGGAAGGGGGCCGGGCGAGTTTTGGGTCATCTGCTCTCAACGTGTCGGAGTCCTATGAAGCATAGTTCTTGCAGTTGTAAGTTTATAGGGTTTCAGCCCCTAGACTTACAGCTTCACGAGTTTATGGCTTCTCGGGCCTTTCAGAGAGTGTGATCTCCCTTTCTCTTCCCTCAATCCTAGCTCTTTGAGTTAGGCTCGCCATGATCAAAACTGGTCTTGAATAAATAAAAAAACAGAAAAATACCGCGGAGTTGGTCTGAATGCGGTGGGTCGGCGTGTTGGGAAATCATTGCGTTTTTGGCGTTGCTATCCGCACCTGTGTTGGAATGGCCTGCATATGGCGGTAACAGTCGGCCGCAGTATTTTGATATCGTCGAGTACGCTGTTATACGTCACGGCAATGTCCATGCTACCAATTTTTTGGGCGGTCAGAGAGCACCGGCACTGGCGACTCGCGGCGTACGTGGTGGTGAGTTCGGGTAGCTTGACGGGTGGGTCGGTGGAGTGGACGACATCGTAGACCGATGGGGAAGATGCGATTCCCCACACCAAGAACCCACGTATCGGACTGCGGTACCGAGATGCACCAGACTTGCAGGCTCTGCTGCGGCGGTGGCCATGCATCACCAAAGTAGGTATGCGTGCGTGGTAGAATTCCACGAAGCGCCTAACTATGTAGCACGCCCCTGAGTGTGGTTCTCGCCGACGGCCGCACCTTCGCCGGGCGTAATCATCGGCGCGGACGGGATCAAGTCGCAGACGCGCGAGCTGGTCCTCGGCTCCGCCGACAAGCCCAAGTCCTCGGGCTACGCCTGTTACCGCGCGTACTTCGGGGGCGCACACCTACGGACCGTCTGGATCGGACACGACATGCACTTGGTGCGGAATACGTTGCGCGACGGCGAGGAGCTCCACTGGATCCTGACGCACAAGGGGCCCGCCCGGGAATACATACGTACATATCTATAGTCGATGTCAGAGCTGGTCAAGGACTGGGATCCTATGATCGTTACCGTCGTGAACGAGACGCCTTCGTGTCTGGAGAGCGCGATGCATACGACCGCACTGCTCGGTAATAGCTGCAACCCGCATCTGCCGACTTCTCCGCCCAAGCCGCATCGCAGGCGGCGGAGTCGGCCGCCGTGCTGGCACTGTGGCTCAAGCTCGTCGGCACGGACAACGTCCCCCTCGCGACCCGGATCTAGAGAAGCTGAGGTCTCGCGGGTGTGACGGGCGCAACTGAACGGCGAGGACGTCTAAGACCACTGACACGGAACGCTGCGCAGCTAGACAATAGCGAGAAACCGGATCCCGACCAGGTGGAGATCAGGGGCCGGTGGTTGCATCCGTTCGATGACGAAGCGGATAAGAGGCGGTGGGAGAGCGTTTCGGTGATCGTACGGAAGGAGCCGTGCTGTACCGCATGATGTGACAGGACATAGGAAGGATCTTCCACTTCCAGCAGAGGTTCTGGTCGGTTGAATGCGGAGTTTATTGTCTACAGAACCCCCCTATTATCGAGGTTTTGCACCTAGCTACCACGGGAATGGATTGAATCACCTCCTAGGTAGATGGGTTGGTTCTCTCATTATTGAATCTACAGAACCGTAACCAAATAGAGTAAATTCGTGCAGAGTACATGACGAATTGCCACAGCAGAGCTAAAAAAGACAAAAGAATCATGCGCCAAACCCGGATTGAACGGGTGACCTTCAGATTACCCCGGATATTGGATAGGACCGAATTTCTTCAGTCTGACGCTCTCCCAACTGAGCTATTAGCGCTGGATGTTAATTACAATGACATACATAACACATATGAAGCAATTTTTGAATGAGATGCGATGATTACTCGGACACCCAGTTTTCAACTCAACCTTGAGGACTGAGAATCGATTAAGTAGAAACCTAATATCACAAATCGACTTGTCGGAGAAAGCGCTGCAGAATGAGGGAGTGGTTCGTGGATATCAATCACAGTTTGATGGCTACAACACAATTACAATTTCGTTCGTAGAGCGATTTGTGGTATGACAAGTATCCATTTGCTCTCTCTTCACAGGTATCCCAGATCTCATGACATTCGCCTCTTAGGCAGCAACACCAACCCTCCTTCCGCCTCTTCTTCCGCCCGGAGCACTGCGCGAGCCGAGCGTCGACTTCGGCAGCGTATACTTGGCGAACGCACGGGCTAGACTCTTCTTGACGCTGACCTTCTGGGCCTGCACGAAGCTCTCGACAGTAACTCTAATGGCGGAATCGACATCATTGGTACTGACATACTCACTCAACCGCATCTTCGCGAACGCCTCACTAAGGCGGAATATACTCTCGAGATGACGGACGGTGATGGGGAAACTCCCAGTCGCGAGTGACTCGCGACGGAGGTCAGCGTATAGACGCGAGATCTTGTCTTGGTCCATTTGGTGCAGCTTGGGGGACACCTTTTCGCGGGCGTAGAGAATGTATTTCCGCAGGAGATCCTGGGGGATCGGAGAAACGGTCTTTTGGGTCGGGGTAACGTTGCTACCACCGACAGAAGGGTGGGAGCGGCCGTGGGATTCAACGACGAATTTGGCAAGAAGCTCGTCAATGGCGGGATCGACGGTGTCACGGACAACACAAAGGACGTCGAAACGAGATAGAATAGGCTCCGTGAGCTCGACATTCTGCGCGAAAGGGATCGTGGAGTTGTATCGCCCGCCAATAGGGTTGGCAGCGGCAATGATGGCGCAGCGGGCTTGCAAAGACGTGACGATTCCAGCCTTCGAAATGGAGATGGACTGTTGCTCCATTGCCTCGTGGATCGAGGTACGGTCCTGGTCGTTCATCTTGTCGAACTCGTCAATGAGACATGTGCCCTTGTCTGCGAGAACCAATGCACCACCTTCCAGCGTCCATTCCGACGTCATGGGGTCACGACGGACGGACGCTGTGAGACCAACGGCAGAGGCTCCTTGACCGGTTGCAAAGACGGCACGATGAGCAGTCTTCTCGATATATTTGAGCACTTGGGACTTAGCGGTTCCCGGGTCACCGAGAAGAAGAACATTGATGTCGCCACGGATGTTGTGCTTGCCGTTGATGTTCTTGGGAACACCGCCAAAGAGTGAGCATGCAACTGCCGTCTTGATGTCACGATGCCCGTAAATGCTGGGCGCTATCGAGTCAATGATCTTGTCAATCACATCTTTGTCCTTGGAAAGAGCGCGAATGGCCTTCTCATCTTCATCGGTGAGACGGAAACCTGCGAGCTCATCGTGAGATTTGACGACATTGTTGGCTTCCAGAATTGTAGCAAAAACAGGGAAACCGTTCTTGGAGTTGAGCTGGACATCGTAGTTGTTTCTGTAGATACCCGTGACCTCCACCTCCTCTCCAGGCTTTGCCGAGTCGATCAGATCCCAGAGAAGGATGACTTCTCGGTGGCGCGGTAGGCGACCAGCGGGTACCGTACCAGGAGATTCCTGAAGAGTCATCTTCTGATAATTTCTGTAGACAGTCTTTTCAGAGTTCAGGGTAAAGGGTCCTCGGGATTGGCAATTCTGGCAGTACGAGATCTTCACCTCGACATTGGATTCCTGTTGGAAGGGCCCCAGGGTCATACCGCATTTGACACAGTCGAATCTGACATATTTGAGCTGAGGGAAAACGCCGGTCCTTCTGGTCACCACTCCTCGCACGCGAACCAGGGCATTTAAATGGGCTTGACGAAGCTCTCGAAGAGTATACGAGGTGGGGAGATCAGCAACACGGACATGAATCTCGGAGTGAATACGGTCGTAATCAGGGTAATCCATCCGAACGGCGTCCATGGCGACCTCATCGAAAATCTTAAGAGTCTCCAAAGGAGCATTGGCAAGGAACAGAGCAAGGGTAGCCTTAGACTCTGCTAAATGCTGGAACGATACTTCTAAGGATTCCGCGTTCACCACACCGAGTGTCCTGATCCTTGCACCGTACACCGAAGAACCATGCTCGTCCGTGTATTCGAGCAAGAAGTTTCGGAAGTGCATTGCCACGCTGCGGTAAACATTCGGATTCGATAGCCAGTCGGCGACATTAGCAGCCTTGATATCTCCAAGCTGCTCCAGCGAAAGTTCCTCGTCTAACACGCCATCCATATCGTCATCCTGATCCTCATCGTAATTGTTCCTGCGACGGCGAGGCTGCATGGATAGATCCATCTCCTCATCCTCTTCGTCTGGCAAGAATACTGTGTTGCGACGGCGAAAGAGGGCGTCTCGCTTGTTCAATTGCGCATCGATTCGGCGGCGGGTTGCTGTGTCCATTTCGTCATAATCTTCATCATCAATGTCGGCGGCTTCGTATTGATCGAACTTTAAGTTCTGAGTGTAATCCCTGTGGTTATTTTTTCAGCGATGTCCCATAGTATTGATATATCTGCTAAGATGGTGGAGAAGTATGCACCGTTCCGGATTTTCCATCAAGTCCTCCCCATCCATCTCCTCATCGATATCGTCCAGATCCAGGATTCCATCGTTTTCGTCTATCTCGTCTTCATCGTCCAGTAACGGGGGCGAAGATCGGAAGTTATTGGGAGTTGAGGGAAACCCTCCGGGTGGGCTTGAAGGTACTCCTGGGTTCATATCCAGATCCTCATCTTCAGAGTCATCGTGACCACGCTTTCGCGACCGTGAGGCCTCTGGTGGTGGAGACGACTGTGGAGCAGGCCACGGTGAGGACATCGTTTGACCGGAAGCGTGTACGGTGGACTCCTTAAGGTTATGTGGTTGGATGACTGTTTACTGTAGTATTTTGTGGTTGAGTGGGGCGGCGGGAGAATTGATGGGGGAGAAAAAGAGATGGCGGAAAAAGGAGAGGATTTGTTGGGTTGCTGCCAGCGGCAACCAACGCGTAAAGCGGTTTTCAGGCTGAGGCAGAGTTTGCACCGAAAATACATAAAGCTAGCTAAAAATAGCTGCATCATGATCACGATTTCTGGGGGAACAAATTTATGCATTCAATTGCTAACACAAATCAAATCACGTGCGTTGTGATGCTTGCAGTCGTCATCTCGTTCCTGCCTCAGTAAACTCACCCCACCAACGAAGGCAACAGCTTCCCTACGCGACGCCACTACCACAACGACTACTTCGAGCTATACGAGAGAATGCAGACAAATGCCATCATATTTCTTTCACATTCTTTTTGAGCTATACGATACGAAGTCGCCCTTTTGTCGACAAATACCAGAACTCTCACACCTTGCATCGGCTCAGCTCGCATCACTGCCTGTTTGGCTTCCCACGTCGGCAACGAACATCTTTACCTCAGATTTCCCCTCACATCCGAAGGAATACCCACCAGACGCCCCGTCACCCCTACAACAGAAACCTAAACACGCGTCTCAGAGGAGCAAGAGCAAGGAGAAGGAAGCAGTCGGACATTCGGATTGGCGGTTTGGACGGGTCAGGGTCGAATCGATAGATATGACTCCACCACTGGAAAACATTTCGACCTCAACGGCCAATGTGGCAGCACATAAGGCACGATTTGTACCGTTGGGGACGAAGAATACCGAGTTTGGCTTCGGAGTGGTACATCTCTACCGAGACTCGACAGAGACACCAGGACTCTACGATCCTCCGCCAGCAGCGAATAAAGGGAAATGTGGGACTATGACGGATGAGGTGTTGGATGACGATGCCTTGAGGACAGCTGCGATATTAGCGGTTCCGTCGTACATGACACCGTCCGACTTTATGGGGTTTGTTGGCGAAGGAACAAGGGACGCGGTGTCGCATCTGCGGATGGTCCGAACTGGCAAGGCGAATCGGTATATGGTTCTTATGAAGTTCTGGACGAAAGATGGAGCCAAGAAGTTCATGACCGAGTTCAATGGAAAGGTGTTCAATAGCATGGAAGTAAGTTATTCTGAAGCAAGTATCTCCATGACTTTGTGGCTGACGCATCACAGCCTGAAAACTGTCACGTTGTCTACGTAAAGTCCATACAATTCGCATCGCCTTCCCCCACATTGGTCCCACAGAACCAACGTCCCGGCGTTTTCCCCGAGATTTCGAACGATCCATTCTCGCCGTCGCACTCCCTCGCGCCTGTGGAACTAGCTACAAGTCCGTCTACATCCTCCGCACCTCACATCTCTACCAAACCCGCGCCGCCGCCAACGCCAGCTCTTGAAGAGCTTCCCACTTGTCCCGTTTGCCTCGAGCGTATGGACGAAACCACTGGCCTGCTCACGATCCTCTGCCAACATGTCTTTCACTGCGCCTGCCTCAGCAAGTGGAAAGACTCCTCCTGTCCCGTCTGTCGCTACACGCAATCCTCTCATCCTCTAGCCTCAGACCCCGAAGACTCAGATGAACAGGAAGACTGCTGTATTACCTGTGGTGCAAACCAAAACTTATGGATTTGCCTAATCTGCGGCAACGTCGGCTGCGGCCGCTACGATGATGCACATGCCTTCGAACACTATAAGACTACATCGCACTGCTACGCCATGGATATCGAGACGCAACGCGTATGGGACTATGTGGGTGATGGCTACGTGCATCGGTTGATACAGAATAAATCCGACGGGAAACTAGTCGAGCTACCATCAGCGTTCGCTCGCTCAGACGGCCCCCATTCGGAGGGCGATCTTGTCCCCCGCGAGAAACTGGAAAATATTGGAATGGAGTACACTTACCTCCTCACGTCACAGCTGGAGTCGCAGCGACAATACTTTGAAGAGCAGGTTGCCAAATCCGCTGATAAAGCCTCCTCCGCCACTGCGGCAGCAGAGAAAGCTACCGCCGAAGCTGTCGCTGCTACCACTGCCCTCAAGGGAATCGAGGAGAAATACAGAGCCCTCTCTGAGGATGTCGTGCCAGCACTAGAAAAAGCCAAGACCCGTACCGAGGCTAAGGCACAGAAGCTTCAAGAGCTAGCTGGCAGGATGCAGAAGGAGTGGAAAGAGGAGAAGGAAGTGAACGAAGGGCTGCTTGAGAGAGTCAGGTTCTTGGATAATGAGAACAAAGAGCGAGAAAAGGAGATTACGGATCTTAAAGAGCAGTTGAGAGATCTGATGTTCTTTCTCCAGGCTAGAAAGACGCTGGAGAATGCTAGTGAGGATGTGCAGGAAGGTACCCTCACGGTGGCGGATGCTCCCAAGGAGGATAAAAAGAAGAAAAAGGGGAAGGGGCGGCGGTAGATATTGTTTGTTCTCGCCTCCATGCTCGCTTTTTGTTGCATGTCGCAATTGAAAAAACAGGTATATATGTAGGTACTCTATACGAGTGCTGTTGGATTGTTACGGTTAGAGATATTGTCATCTAGGATTAGACCATCCTTTGTGATCCCAACCTAGATAGCAAAAAAAAAAGCGCTATTCGTCTGTGCTGCTTTCCATTCGGACCTCACAATGAGAGATCCAGAAGTTTCATTTTTTTTACAAAAAGAAGCACGGCCCAATCCCGGGTTTGAACCGGGGACCTCCCACATGCTGGCTGTTAAACAGCCGGGTTAAACCCCCGAAGCGAGAATCATACCACTAGACCAATTGGGCTATTTCTAGTAAACTAAGCTTTGCGATCTTGAATCTACATAGATTCTCATGCCGAGTAACTCTTCACAGTGTATGATAGCTGCAGCGGATCACCACCAGACACCAGCACACCTTATTCTAAGATGCCCGCAACATGCCAAAGCACGGAAGGGAGACACCCAAAATCCCCAAGCTGCGCATCAATCTTTTTCTTTACACCAACATGGGAGCGGAAGCACCTGAAGACGGCCCAGATTGCAACTAGATGGTAAAAACTCGGCATCGACAACAAACCAGGGAACTCAGGTAGTGGCACCACTTAACAAGCCACGGGAGTGAAGACACTCAGAGAATGCTACACCAATGGCGATCCCTGAGAGGGGACGTCACCACGACCTGCGACCTCTTTTAGTACAACTGAGCGCGGATGGAGCGGGGCAATCGGCAGCCCGGTGGAGAACCTCCTTTGTCAGGCTTACGCGTTTGTTTGCTTCCACACACCTGTTTTGCTGCTCTCGTTGTTGTCTTTTTCCTTTCTATACCAAACATAGGCTACGGGCTCCAGGCTGTATGAATAATACATTAATAAATAGATAGATAAAATAGGAACTCTTCCACACTGTTCAATGTCCGGCACGGCCGGAACCGCCGGGCGCAATTTTCCATCAACCGAGAGAACTGCTTTTTCCAACTCTTAAAAGCACCAGCGCAATCTCTTCCCTCAATCGGCAGCAATGACAACCTTCCAGCGCCTAATCCGCTTCCTCGCGACCGACGGTCAAATCTACAATGGCGAAGCTCTGCTCGCTCGCGGAATCAGCAACTTGGGCAAAGCGACGCGCGCGAAGGTCATCACCGGAGACCTCTTTGGCGCCCATGAGGTTACCAATCGCGTCGTGAACGTGGAGCATCTCCTTGCTCCCTTGCCCACCGAGAAGGTCCGCACAGTGAGGTGTCTGGGACTGAACTATGCGAGCCACGCGAAGGAGAGCGGTATGGCGTTACCGAAGTCGCCGGTTTTGTTCGTAAGTGGAGCCCAATGGGATGGGTGCGGGGACTGTGAATGGGAGCTAATTGAGTGTGTGCGTGTGTGGGACAGTACAAACCCTCTACTTCCCTCGCCTCACCAAACGCAGATATCGTCATCCCCCGCATTGCGCAATCCCCCGGGCTGGACTACGAAGTCGAGCTGGTGATCGTCGTCGGCAAGGCATGCCGTGACGTATCTGAGAAGGACGCGTACAACTATATCCTTGGCTACAGTGTTGGCAACGACGTTTCGCACCGACCTTTGCAACTTGGCCCCGGACAGTGGTCGCTCGGAAAGGGATTTGATACTTGGGCGCCTTTTGGCCCCGGTATCGTGAGCACGTCGGTTATCAAGAACCCGCAGACACTCAAGATCATGACGAGGGTCAACGGCGAGACGAGGCAGAACAGCTCTACGGCAGACCAGATCTTCAAGGTCGCCGAGACTGTGTCAAAACTGAGTGCGGGGACTACGCTGTTGCCTGGTGATGTTATTTTCACGGGTACACCCGAAGGTGTGGCAATGGGAGGCAAAGGTGCGGAGAAGTGGTTGAAGGATGGGGATGTGGTGGAGGTTGAGCTTGAAGGTGTGGGTGTGTGTAGGAACAAGGTTGTGTTTGAGGGCGTTGGTGAGCCGAAATTGTAGACCTGTATCTACATATTTGTACGATACATCTGACGTCGCTATATATCCGGAGGACCTCATGCACCCCACGTTCGTATATCCTATATCCGTCTGGCTAAAGAACAGAGCATCTAACCCGCTATTTCCCCGCCAATCAGAGGCTCCAGAACGCTCCTCAGCTCTCTGTATAAAGGTGTAGCTACATACCTACATTCCCGTTGATCTCGCCCCCACACTCCCGCATCCCAAAACAATGTCTGCTTCAGTTAGCCTTCACAACCAAGTATGTCTCTATATACCCAACCTCCCAGCGGGGGCGCCCCTCTTCGCCCCATCCTTGATCCCTGACTTCGCCGGCCTTCCCCGCCTTCCACTCCTCGGCACCGGCGTCCTCGCCGTAACAATCTGTGCGCTGAAGCGCGGCGACCTCGTACCCCCACTATTCGCTCATCTGGTCGATGCTCTCCAATATGACGCGCAGGAGGTCTTCATGGCCATGGTGATGACCGTCATTAGAACGCTCGTGCTCTCTGGGGCGCCGCAGGCAGTCCCGACATTTCTCAGGCTCGCGGGAGAGATGAGACGCGACGTCTCCATCCATCCGTCTCCTCGGACCAGTATGTCGCCCCGCTTCCTACCAGCAGTAATAGTAGAAGTAGCTAAAAAACCTCAGGAGTGGGGAGATCCTCCCCACCCCAGCACCCTCTCCCTCAGACGGGAGACTCATGCGGAAATCTACAAAGCGTCCGCGACCCCGGAGGTGTTCCAGATGCTTGGGGAGTACTTCGGCGACGTGAAGTATGGCCTGATCGCAGTGGCCTTTGGACTCTTCATGGGTGGTGAGGGACTGAAGGAGAAGGAGCTGATGTTTGCGAGTGCTATTCTGGCCATGGGCGCGAAGAGGGAGGCGGGCAGCCATCTGAAGGCTTGCTTCAGGTTTGGGTGGAGCGGTGAGGAGGACGGCGCTGCGGTGGAACTGGTGGAAAGGGCCGAGGAGTGGTGTCAATTAACCGGACCGGAAATGGATATAGAGGCGTTTGAAGAGGTAGCGAAGGCAATGGCGAAGAGAGAGCAATGCATCGAATGTCACTCGAGATTCTCAGTTGTACGTAATGTCAGGTATCACTCAGAAGTTTATATGAAACAATATCCAGACCCCCCGGCGCCCCAATTTTATATGTAATCCATCTAGGTCGCATGCTTTGAGTGAGGAAACAAAAAAACCAAGCCCCAAGTGTCTGATAGTGATGCCGCAGTTCCAAGATCACACCATGCTTTACTCCGAGGGACAAATGAGCTAGCCACTAGCCAGACAAATTCTATCATATTGCTGGACGCGGGATCGAAGACCGTCCATGAGACCTGTGACATACGGGAGAACTTCATCCAAATCTCGAATTCAGGTGCTGAACAAATAACTCCTTGATCCTCTCCTTTGCCAGTACATGCGACCTATTCAGTCCCGTAAAGTCCCTCCTTAAGCTCTGTAGTTGGGATGGTGTCAAATGGTTCCCAGGTAGTTCAAGTGCCTCCGTTCATATTAGCCTTGATTCCCGAGGTGGGAGTAAATTGGAACACACAACACTGCAGCCAGGAACGGGCAACGTCCCTCCACCTCCCGAGTTCCGTTGGTGTTCTTGAATGAGCGACACAATCTCTTGCGTCGTTTTCCCCAGTTCATGCAGGTAATCGCCGGCGGCGGCAGGCCTCTATAGTCATTCCATCAGCAAATCCCGCCGCCGGCCGGTCATAAGGTATACGAACCAAGACGGTCGCTTGATTCGATTTGACCACCACACCCTTCCCCATCATGGCATTCCATATTCCCTCCAGGTCTGGCTTCTCATCCACATATGGCACCGTAAACAGCGGACTGTCCCACCGCGACATTCCGTTCGGCTCTTCATACCTAAAGATCAAGTTCTCAAGTATATCTTCTGGATACTTCACTGCCTCTTCAGCCTCGCTGTTCCAAGTCCGACACGCATCCGCCGGCGCGGCAACATGAACCTCTTCCCCCATCAGCCATCCGCCCCGTAAAACCCCACGCCACAAAGACATACCACACAGCTCGGCGTCAGCGCTGCTTTTGCCTCGCAGAACAGCTGATATCGCAGTCCCTTGATGTAATTCAACCCATCCGCGATAACGACACTATCCTTCCCGAGCAGGCGTTTCACCGCAGAGTACTCCGTCGCGCGCGCTTCCTTCTCGGCTCTCGCATCCCGGTAGGCGGTTCGCTGAAGCCCTAGAGACTCGGTATTGACGATGTGGACGCTCAGGCGTGATTCGCGCGAACCCGATGGCGCACTGGAGATTCGCTCTTTGAAGTATTTCGCGATCTCGTTCGCGCGCGTCGTTTTGCCGGAGGATGGGTAACCGGAGACGATTATTAGCTTGCTGAGTTAGCTGGCGTAACCGAATGGGTGTTGGGAGACTCACTGGCATAGCGGGTTGTGTCGTGCGAAAGGACGATTGGACTGCAGTCGGGTGTTGATGGGGTTTCGTTGATGCCGAAGTGGGATAAAGTTCTGCACGTGCTTCGTGTGACAAGGTACCTATTAATCATGGGGTGTCATTCGATACGCTGTCCGTGCGTTCTGTTCAGGCTATCACCAAAAGAAGACGACATGCTTAGAGTACAAAGCACAAGGCGGCCACATAGAGGACTGAGGATCTCAAGGAACGCGATACATATCGTCTTGTTTATCAAGCTTTAAGACCTAGCGAGAGCCGCAACGGCTCTACTTAGATTGCCTATCACCATCGGGTCCGGAACAGATCCCCCATTAGGAATACCACCCCATTCTCGGCAAAGGGCCCCTTCCCGCTGACAGTCACCGCAACATCTGAGACAACTGAGTAGGAACCCGCACGCCGCTTATCTGTATTGGTTCGTGCCCCTTGCAACTCAGCGGATCTCACTGCCGTTGCGCGTCATTGGCACCGAGGGCTCGCACAGTGGCGTATCTATCGGGAATCACCACGATCGCATCGACAATAATGTCACAACCCCCAACCCGCCCCTTAGGGTGAGACATCTGGGGGTCATGAACATCTAGCGATGATAGCTTGGTTGGGAGAACGTTAGAAATTTGGCCCCATCCACATCCGGGGTGATCTTGAAGACCATCCGTTCAATCCGCGTTTGGCGCAATGACGGACAGTCTTCGTCTCTCTTCTTTTTGGTGAACTTTTAACTCTGTTCGCTGGCTCTTCTTTGTCTTATGTATGTCTCAGTCCGGACACCTGGCATGTCAAATGCCGTGTGGCTGGGCCTGGTGAAATGAATTTTCTCCATCTGGGCGATGACGATTGGCTTCGGTTCTTGCCTTTCAAAATCCCCATTGCCACTGACCTTTATAAAGGTGGACAGTTGCATGACTTGCTGGCGGGAGGAACGACATACTCAAACCAACAATCCATACACGATGCCCGGCTTCAGAAAATCAATCCGAAGCTTCTTCTCGCGCAGTTTTCGCCAGCAAAAACACCAACAAGCACAAGATAAATCGGAGCTCACAAACCCCAGCCGACGGGCAACAACGTCATCAACCCACACACGCACACGCACTCGGTCATCTATACTATCCACTCATCCAACAAGGAACATGACATCACGAGATCGCTGTATCCATTGCGAATGCGAATTCGAATCGGGTTATGGCGCGCCTTTTCGGCCGTGCGAACACACCGGAATGCACTATAGATGTGCGCGCCTCCTTTTCCGATTTCAACAGAACGTCTCATGTCCGACGTGTGGGGCTACGTTGGATCTGACCACGGAGGTGGACGATTCATGGCGTAGTAGGAAGAGTGTCGATTCGAGGATGGTGAGGGATATCGTGGGCGGCGGCACGATCGAATGGGGGACCACGATGAACACGGCCACGATCACAAGGTAATGCAAACGGGGGACAAGCGGAGAACAAGGAATGCCGGCTCATGTAGGAAATGCCGTCACGCATGGGTTAGAGTTGTCTCGCATTTCGTTCGCATCATCAATCACGTATCGTACATGTTCATTCGTATTATTCATTGTATTCCACCAATCGTAACCAACGACCTCAAGCTCCTCTCCACGTATGTAGCGACCCTGAACGAACGAAACAGGCGGTGCAAGATCCTGAGAGCCTGTTGATCGTGTTAGCATATGCGCACGATGTGTCAAAGCAGCGACACGGAAAAAGCGGACAACACAACAATGGTATCAGATAGGGGTGAAAGACATGATGGTTGTATTTCAACATTGGCTAGTAGACCTCAGTTGAACTATGCATTGATTTCAAATAATCATCACGATAGTTGTCATGTTGTTGCGCTGGGAAAATCCCTGAGGAGTAGGGGCGTACCAATGAGTCAATTAGCTGTTGGCGGTATTGTTATTTCCCAGCGGAGAGAGGACTGCTGAAGTTGTCGAGGGAGGGGTACGAGGGGGATGTGAATACGAGTAAAGTCTTTGTCGGCGAAATTTTGTGATGTGGCTAAGGACGCCCACAGGGCTTAGGGCTTGAAGCAATGTCGCCACCCGATGATGCAGCCACATAACTAAAATATGAATGTACATAGCCGCAAATCAGCACAGCCACCTGTGACGTCAGTTGGACGGAGATGTACCTTGTTTTTCCACGAACAGTTACGGGCTGAGCTTGATTGGTGCCAGTTTTCCCCCCCTTTCAACAGCGAAAGAGCTTATAAAGAACCTTAAATCCTCCTGCCTTGTAGATTCATCTTCATCCTCGAATACAATCCACAAACACACAAACACTACTACCCACAGTACGCACTCGACTCCTTTATCCTCGACCGTCTGTTCGACTACGACTCCTTGCTAACGGAGCTATGCCTTAGAACCAAATCACAGCATGCCGCTCACATACAGCAAAGGCTACGGCGGCAGACGATTCGGCTTCGGGCTCTCGGCCAACAGACATGGTGTCCGCCCCCACACCCGGTTCAGGCTTTGCGGTCTGAACTGCTTCCGTTAAAGCAACCACGGGAGAATGACGCGAATACACGGTGGCGCGAAGGGAGGAAATGCCATAAGGCTGCGAGGATTGGAGTTTTAAGTAGCGGGAATTGGGTTTTACTGTAAATTTGCACGCGAGAATAGTGGCTTCTGAGCTTTTTTCTTCCGCTATTCAGAACTTCGTGGCTGCTCTGGTGTCTCGTCCTCTGGTCCAGTCTGTTTCCGTGAACCGAAAGCGCTCTTGGGTAACAGGTAGATGGCACGCGGAGAGTGCCTCACCGTACCCTTCATGGACGTTTCGTCCTTCGAAGTTTGGAACCCGAGGAGATCTTGTGATTGCATCGAGTGACGAGGTGTGGTCTCAATGCCGTTTCGTCATCTCCATCGACAGGTACTTACTCACTGCCATGTCTAAATACAGCCTTGTATTTGCAACTTACTTCAACCTAGTATCTCTCAGGGGGTCTAGGATGGTGTGCTATATACCCCACACTATGTATGCCTGCATCACGCTTTTGGGTATGTATCAGCTAGACGACTGGCCAGTGGCCACCGCATCGCTGTTGGGAACCAACGCCTTATCTCACGTCTTTCACCCTTGCTATCTTCCCGCTGAGTACAAATCTGCGATCAGCTCCCGTCAGAATTCTAGTTATCAGAGCGTTCTGTGGAAACCCGTGGCTTGGTTTTGGTTTCCGTTGCACTTCTCGGTCTGAAGAAAGGCTTGGGAGTGGGTCAATTTCCCTCCTGGTGAATGTTCGCTTGAGGTCCAAGCCGGACGGCTGCCGAACCCCTCACCCCCGACCGGTAACCCACCGAACGGCTGGCACAGCAATCAACAACTAGAGAATCGGACCTGGGAGGACTAGGGATCTAATTGGTTATCGCAAGATTCGCCAGGGTGAATTCCAGTGGCCCCCGAAGCGGAATCACTGTCCAGGGCCAGGCGAAGTTCCGCGCTGACACTGAGGTTGAGTGAGGCGATTGGTGCTTGTCCGAGCCTTCATCCCGCTCTTCGCGATATATGTTCTAGCCTGCCGGGAAAACTCGCCATTTATACATGGGCTGGCGGGCGTGCTGTCTAGACCGGCCAGTTTATTAACAGACCAATTTTCCCGGCAGGCTTGAACATGCAACGGAGTCCCATGCCACGAAAACACTGCCGGGGGCACGAGGCCTTCGGTGATACTATACTATGGACAATTTCACTTTTGGTCGTGGCCTTTCTCTAGTCACGAAGGGGTAAAGAGCACCAAACAAGATGCTTCGGCGGTCAAAGTATGTCCTTAACATGGTAGCGCGGGAAGCGAATCCAACATGGAAGTGAATCAGTACTCGAGTTGTGATTCAAGGTTTGTTTCTTCAGGCAGTGGGCCGCGCCATTGCCATCACCGCCACGACCATAACCGTTGAGGAGAGAGCAAAGACGAATGAGAGAGAAAACACTGGGCGACAGACTCTGACGAGAGGAGACGAACCACCACCAACACGCAGACAGAGCCAACGCCACTGCAGCAACCTCACAACGCCAACAACTAGGTAACCCGGCTCAGCGCCCGCTCAACATTATGCGGAAGCTGGTGGAAACAGGTCAGCTGATAAGTGCCGAATTGGGGTCGGAGATGGTACAGCAGTAGAATCAAACTCAGACCACAGCAAAAGCGAGAGAAAATGCATCCAATCCGAGTACATGGAGGTTACGTTACATCCACTTCGAGGCTAAAGAAACCTCTAATGGGAATGAGATGTGGGTGGATGTCCATTCGTCCTCAGTTTTGCTCATCACAATTGTCATTGTGCGCATAGCTCCCTCTTACCTATCCTTCGGCAGAGGGGTGAATGCTGATAATCCTCCGATCTCAGCCGATTGTGCATCGCCTATAACGCTGGATTTCGTAATAGCCCCGTTTATACCAGTTCTTCCTGATAAGATCGAGATTCAGACCGAGATGGTTTCCGTATCGATCTCGCCTTATAGATAACGCCATCACTGGATCAAGCATCTGGTGAAAGAAATCGCTAGCGCATTTAAGATTCTTCCGCCCAATGATATCACATATCTACCATACTTCGTAGCAGAATTAGGTAAGCAATCTCATGCCTCTTTGCTACATCTCGAATAAGTAGTCGCAGTTCATGACTGTTTCCCTTGCCATCTTTGTACCGATAGAATCGGGGAGAGTCTTCGGTTTTCACAGTAAAAGGTGATAGCTATTTATAGGAAACGGGTTCGGAGTTCTTGGTCTATAGTTGCTGAGGAGTGGGTACATGGCTTCAATATCTAAGGTTCTCTAAATGGCTAGCCTTGAATCACTATTTCGTTTCCAGGTTTGATTCGCCTCTAGATTATCCGATAAGACGCCTCGCGATAAGAATAGCTTCAACCTCTTTCAGACCTCATCCGCAAAAAAAACGAGTGATGAAGGTGGACGACGTGTCGAAGGGCAAACTTGGCATTGATCGTCTGAAACTGCCCAATATGCTTGCCACCAGCCAATCTCCAATCAACCAACCAACGGTGTCAGTCCGGCCTGGATTTTCGGACTTCGTCCTTTACCACTATCATTCCCACATAGATATTATTCTCCCGTCACCTGCTGCATCCCGAAACGCCGAGCTTGCCTCATTCCTACCAGATAACCCGCAGTAAAACCCCGGCTTCCCTAGGAGCAACGATGGTAACAAGAGGGAGAAAACCCGACATGAGGCCCACGTACCCTGTGCAGGTGGTTACCGTCCTATCATCCGTCGGACGGGTGTGGTTGGACGTTGATGTCATGGGAGGCCTGAAAAAGCTCAGATCTTTGATAGTTACTATACTTATACGGGTGAGAGAGGGGTTGCGTTACCGCTACATACTACCAACATATCTATTCACCGAATCACACGCGTTTTCTTGATCCAAATGTGCAGGTGCTCTGTCTGGGATGCGTAAACAGGTATATAAATATATACCCTGAGTATATAAGGCGCAGAGTGTCGCGGGGAACAGCAGCGTCACTTGCCGAAGTGGTTGCGAGATATTACTATTTCCTGTCCGTCCTCTCCTACTCCTCATCCTCCCGTTCGCCTTCCTCGACAGAATACAGAGCAGTCGTCCATTGCTTCCCTAAAGGCAGGCTCCCGAGCGGATTCATCACGACCGAAGTTGCATTAGAACGTCCGACAGACCTATATCGACACACGGAGGGGGGGACGCTGTTATCAGCATCACGATGACGGCCAGAATCCGGTTTCTCAAAAAGCTCGAAACTGAAAATGAGCCCGACTTGACAGATACCCAGCTGATGTTAACAAATCATGATCTGAAGCCTGGTAGGTTTGATTCCTCTGTCATTGTTTTTCTTCCCAATGTCCATACCGCCCCAAAAAATTTCGTCTCAACGAGCGAGATGATCCACGAACATCTCGCTTTGACCGCGAAGATAACAGACGAGAACATACATAGCGGGTTGCCCTGACAAGGGTGGGGCGGGCTGTTCCCTGTCCTCGACTGAGAGTTCTTGCGTCGTCTGTCTTGACAACATAGCTTTGACCCTATCATCGGCTAACATCGTACTGGCAAGTCGAACCCGCGCGACGGCAATGGGGTCCCTGGAACTTTGTCGGCTTCTGGATCGCCGACTCCTTCAACATCAACACATGGATGATCTCGTCGAGTATGATCATAACTGGTCTGACCTGGTGGCAGTCATGGTTGTGCGTCTGGATTGGCTACACGATTGCGGCGTGTTTCATTTGCTTGACTGGGCGCATCGGCGCAACTTACCACATCGGGTTTCCCGTCGTCGCGCGCTCTTCGTTCGGAATCTGGGGTTCTCTATGGCCTGTGTTTAACAGGGCGGCGATGGCGTGCGTGTGGTACGGAGTGCAGTCTTGGATCGGAGGCACCTGCGTGTACTTGATGATTCGGAGCATCTGGGCCGACTTCGAAGACATGCCCGACACCATGCAGGGTTCGGGCACGAATTCGAGGGACTTTTTGTCTTTCTTCTTGTTTTGGTTCTGCTCCTTGCCTGCTATTTGGTTTCCGGTGCACAAGATCAGACATCTCTTCACGGTGAAGGCTTACATTGTGCCGGTTGCGTAAGTAACTCCGTGGGCTCTGCGTCACGATCTGTGGGACTGACCAACCATAGTGGGTTCGCTTTCTTTGGTTGGGTTGTCAACCGCGCCGGCGGTCTCGGTCCTATCATTCACCAGCCCGCCACAATCGGTGGCTCGAAGCTTGCCTGGGCTTTTGTCAGCGGTGTGATGTCCTCGATCGCCAACTTCTCAACTCTCATCGTCAACGACCCCGATTTCTCACGCTTTGCCGGAAAGCCCCGTGATCAGCTTTGGTCTCAGCTCATCACCATCCCCTGCGGGTTTGCCTTCACCTCGTTTATCGGCATTATTGTTTCTTCTTCGTCCACGATCATCTACAAGGAACCTATCTGGAACCCGCTGCATCTTCTCGGCAGGTTCCTCGATGCTGGTGGGGCCGGAAATCGCGCTGGTGTCTTTTTCATCGCGACTGCCTTCTCCTTGGCGCAGCTGGGCACCAATATCGCAGCAAATTCTGTCTCTGCGGGAACGGACATGACTGCCCTGCTCCCCCGATACCTGGACATCCGCCGTGGTGGATACGTCTGCGCGGCCATTGGCCTCGCCATGTGTCCATGGAATCTCCTCTCCGACAACAACAAATTCACCACCTACTTGTCTGCCTACTCCGTCTTCCTCTCGTCCATCGCTGGAGTAATGATCAGCGACTACTACTTTGTTCGTAAGGGCTACCTCGAGGTCAAGAACCTCTACTCTGCCAAGAAGAACGGACCGTACTACTTTCAATACGGAATCCATTGGCGTGCCTACGTCGCCTACATTGCGGGCATCCTCATCAACGTCGTGGGCTTTGTCGGTGCGGTCGCAACGGAGGTTCCCATCGGCGCCACGTACATCTACAACGTCAACTTCTTCGCGGGCTTCATCGTCTCGTCGGGAACTTACTATCTGCTGTCACGGTTCTTCCCGATCCCTGCGTGCAGTGACAAGTGGATGGAGGTCGGCGAGGATATCTCCGAAGTGTGGTTGGCGTACGATGATGCTAGTGAGAATTACGATGACTCGGAGACCAGAAAGCCGCCGGCTCAAGATGGAGAAGGATACCCAGCGACGAAGTGTTGATAATGGGTGTTCTGAGAACGATGTTTGGTGTGCTTTGTTATGTAGCTTGTTTTTCTTTCTTTTTTCGTTTCCTTTTTGGGATGGGCTTCTGTGGTTGTTAATGTCCTGACCTATTCGCCACTTTTCTACTTTATCAAGAGTAAACTTCTTATCGGCTGGCTTATGGACAACTCAAGGTGGCTATGCCAACCCTCACGATAGAATCAATTGCATATTGGACAACTTGATTGGAGCTGATCAACTCTCTAGTTACTACCCGTGTTCTACATGATACTCCAATAGAAAAGATTGCGAGTCAGCTCAAGAACCTCATAGGAGTTCTTACGCTAAACGAAATGCTTTAAGGATGAGCGTCACGGTTCTCGGCAGTCTATAAACAGACCCGTCTTCTTTCGTGCCAAAGGGCGAAGCAAAGTGGATACCTGAATGACGATGACATATAGTTATCTGCAGCTCGCTCTTAAGTACAGAGCAGATAAGTATCCTGCCGGGAAAACCATCCATCCATCCACCCACCCATTATCCATACAGCTCGGAGGCCGATAGAAAGGAAATAAAACAACAATGAGAGCAGCAAAACAGGTGTACGGAAGCAAACAAACGCGTAAGCCTGCCAAGGGAAATCCCCTACTGGGCCGCCGCTTGCCCCGCTCCATCCGCGCTCAGTCGTACTAAAGAAGGCCGTAGGCTGTGGTGATGTCTTCACTCAGGGCATCGCCATTGGTGTAGCATCTCTGTGTCTTCGTGGTTTCTGGCTGTGCGCCTGGGTTCTCCCCTTGGGGTTCACCCCAAGTTCCTCCCCCTCTGTCGCACTCGAACGTCGTTGCCTGCACTATCGCTCCTTCCACTTTCCTTCTCCCCGTTTTCTGTCTCCTCATCCTCTTCGTCCCCTGTCTCCTCGTTGTGGGAAAATTCATTCGCTAGTTAAGTTTATTGACTTACATGGTACTATAATGCGATGCAGTTATATTGATAGAGCCCAATTGGTCTAGTGGTATGATTCTCGCTTCGGGTTTGTCCCGGCTGTACAAACAGCCAGTATGTGGGAGGTCCCCGGTTCAAACCCGGGATTGGGCCATATATTTTGCCGGTTCATATTTTCTCTCCACCTTCTTTAGTCACTTACAGTCGCCGAAAATGTTTCCTTCTTCTTTTGGCACACTCTTTCCCAACGTCCACCGAACAAGAATCGTCACTTATCTGCGTTTTCCGTCTGACTGGCTCTAGTTGGCGGTAAATTCCGACGGATGTGATGGATGACGTCAATCTTTCGTAGATGGTTTGGGTGAAATTGAAATCCCGGCGATCACCCTTCATGACGTCTCGGTGGGTAAACTATAAACCAGGCAAGGCAATGAATGGAAATCTCCACCTTCCTCCCTTCCTTCTTCTGAAAATCAATCACTCCTCACAATCCTACACACGAAAGACAACAGCACACAGCGATACGGTATGTCTGGCAGACGACATTCCAGTCTGATCGATGAGGCGGAGGTGGCAGAAACCAGAAGGGCGGCCGTAGAGCCGGCCGAACCTACCGAACCCCCCACCCCAGAGACGCGCACAGGAAACAGCAATCACCTCATAGCTGGCTGCAGCACGGGGAACGGCACGGCCCTATCACCGCAGACGACGAGGGCGACGGTAACGGCTGAGGCCGGACGTACAACAGCGACCCTTACGCCGCAGCCCTCTTTAGGTGCGAGCAATGCACCCATTGTGTCCCCGATGCCGGTGAAACACAACGCCCAAAACACAGTGGCTTCGCAGCCGCAGCCGATCATGGAATCCTCCGGCCCTGTTCCCAGCGGTGACTCAGCACCCACTGGGTCGCATGCACTGGCTACAGCCGACCATGACGAAAAGGGCGCCGTACAGGTGCACGGGCAGTTCGATACGGACCACGAGGTAAAAGATCTGGGCTGGAACGAGCCGCCGGAGAAGATTCCCGCGCCGCTGGTGGGCGGATTGCCGAATGATCAGTTGTGGATGCTAGTGCGCAGGTTCAACAAGCAGATGTATCACGTCAAAGCAATCGATCATGCCCCACCTGGCGGTCTGGACCTGAACGTCGCCTCCGAGGACGAGTTCTCACCGGATAAGCTCAGGAGCAATGTTGAAAGACTGTATATGACCGTTATTGTCGGAATAGCCGGCTTTGCGAAACACATTGCGAGGCTGAGGAGTTGGGGAGAGCGTAGGAGGACTGCGGCGTTTGCCACGGTTTGGGTTCCCCCTGCTGACTGATATTGGGCTATCTATTGGACTGACGTGAGGTTAGGCGTACTTCATCGCGTGGGCTTTCGATATGGTTATGCCGCTCATCATCACTACTCTGATCACACTGGTCGTCTACCCACCGTCTCGGAATTTCCTCTTCCCACCGGCGCCGCTCGCCCTGATCGACGTGCATACCGGCGGCATCAAGAATCCTACCGCCGGAGTTCTGGGCTCCCACGGTTCTCTCACAGGCGCACCCGAGAAGCACCACGGTGAAGCTGTAGAGCAGGAAGCTCACAACTTCGTTTCGTCGTTCGGAGCCATTGCCTTGAGTTCCGCAGCCGGCAAACACCCTGGCGAACCCGCGCAAGAGGGCGAATCCAAGATCGAAGATGCAGCACCAGATCCCACTCCCTTGGCCATGCATGCAGCCGACGCAACTGCTTCTGCGGGTGGTGACGACACCTCAACTAGACACGATAAGGCTAAGAAGCCCATCGAGGAGGCGATGTGGGAGAAGTCAAGGCCCGCGATGCACATGATCGGTGATGTAGCAGATGTCTGGGAGAGGCTTGCCAATGCGCTTTCGCCGACGCCGCCATTCCATAGGAATACGGCGAGACTCAAGTTGGCTGGTGTGTTGGTGCTGATCCTGTTGTTCTCGTGCATCGTCAATGCGTATGTCGTCACCAAGGCGGCACAGTTTTTTGTCGGCGCAGGATTCTTCGGTGATCCGCTTATGCAGCGCGGTTTGGGGTGGCTAAATCGGAATATCCCCAACTGGGAGGAGTATCTGGATATCCGAAAGTACGGTCTTTGCCCTCGATTCTTAGTAGTCTACAATGCTGACATGATCACAGCTCCCTCCTCAAGGGCATCCCCACCAACGCCCAACTCACAATTACTCTCCTACGTATCGGTGAAGCCTCGCGCGCCCCCCTCCCGCCGCCCCCCTCTCGCCACGCTTCCGCTCCACCCGCTTACGCCGCTAAGCCCATCGATCCGGACGCGCACACCCTCCCGGACGACGCCACGGCGGGGGAAGTGGCTTCTGCCATTCAGCCCGACACGCCGCCACACACCGGTGGCGAATCGGAAGATACCAAATATGCAGCCAAGTCAAAAGCCAACAAGATCATCTCGTTCTTCAAAGGTACGACCAAAACCGGTGTCAACACAGCTTTGTCCACCGATCCGATTAGGGCCTCCATCGGTTCAAAGACCGCCCAGAACCGTCTCGGTGTTGTCCCCTCCAAGGACGTGTCCCCGGATTCGGGCCCGATCGAGTTCCCCTGCCGCTTCCACGGGAAGAAGGGACTGCTGCGGATCATTATCAGTGCTGCATCCCCCTGCATCTCGTTCGCAAACGAGAAAACTCCCGACAAGTCGGAGTTTGTGGTCCCCATTCCCGAGATTCGGGAGCTGAAGAAAGTTGGTGGGCTAGGTTGGAAGAGTAAATTGGTCGTCGGGTGGAGCACGGATAGGAATGTCGTCGATGGCTTGAGTATTGTGACCAACAAGGGCGAGGAGTGGCACGTTACGGCTGTGCAACTTAGGGACGAGTTGTTCAATCGCCTGGTAGCTATGGGCGGGCAGAAGTGGGAGAGTTGGTAGTATAACTGCATGTATGTTAAAGATGTAATGCTTTCTTTTTCTTTGGGTTATCTGTGTTGGGAGTTGGGCAATTGGGCAGTCGAGTAACTCATGAAGTATACGGCCCAGGAATACGTATGGAAATGTTCCGTATGAAAAAAAAATAGTCATCTTGATCCTCGGGTGGTTAACGGGGGGGGATTGACATCATCCCATCACCGATGTTCACGCAGCTCACATCGGCCTCGCGAATCTAAGAGGCAAGCCAGTGGCTATGGCAGGTTCGATGTTACTGACTGAACTCACATGCCCAATACCCACCATCATGCCCCCATTCTCGTACCAATCCACCCCATCTCATCTCCAAGGCTCGACAGTGCGCAGAGCGACCATCCTCAGTCGTTCCAACTACCGAAATCCCACACGATATCAATGAGACACACACTCTCTCTCTGTGCCTCTCATCCATATGTCATCTCTAGAGCGAGATAGCGGAGCGAAAGTGGCAGAAAAGGGTTGGCGGCACGGTACTATATCATATAGTTACCAGGTGAAACGGGGCACGCCGTGACTAGCCGCCCTCGCGCAAAGTGCGGATAGTGCCGGTATAGAGCGCAGATCCGCGAGCACCTCTTCAAGAGGTGCCCGCAGAGTGGCGGCCGCAGCAGAAAATTCTGTGGGCGGAAGTACACATGGCGGATGACCGGCAGGGGCAAGAACCGGTTCAATATCCGGGGTTCTAGTTCGCAGACAGACGGTGCAACCAGTCGATATTGCACTTCCCCACCACGACCGACGTGGGGAGGCGGGTAACGGAGCCGGTAGAGGAAGAGTTAGAGAGCGAGCTGCCTCAGAGCTGAGGTCGGAACAGGAAACCGATAATTGAGGGGGTGGAGGGAGGAGCCTGGGAACAGCGCGGCGGCGGAGAGAGTGTATTTCCCTTTGTCTTCCATTACGGACAGGCCAGGCGGGGGCAGAGGGAGCTATCACGGGCCGCTTGTAGACTGACCGAGGTCAGGCCGGACGATTGACGGGAACGGACTGTGTCATAATCTGACAAGGTCGCATACGAATAACGAAGCATCATCACCATACGTCTATAAGTCACAAGTCCTCACGGCCGCTGTACGCCCTTCTCTGGGGGGAGGTTGATTTTTAATACCTGTGTAAGTACACAAGTCCGTTGCGCCCGCCCTCGCGCGGACTGCGGACGGGGAAACCCAGACAGTGTGTATCTCGTCGTGATCTAGCTAGGTCGCATATGTAAGAGTAATGAATAAACAAAAAACAAACAAACTTGCCGTTGGTAGCAAGTTATCTTTGTCGCCTATTACGTATCCAACAACGCCAGTCGTACCATCACGAAAAGAAAAACCTTCGGCCACACGCGGCTTTGGTAATGGCCATTATCCACTCATCCTGCCATTGATCGCACCTCTATTTCCTGTTCCGTCCCGTCAATTTCCCCTTCTCGATTGTTGCGATGCATCCATATCCCCTGGAACTGCGCGAAGTGCTTCATCTCCACTTGCCTGCAGATTGTTACATAAATACCCTGTTCTACATATCTACGTTAGCATCGGCGCGGCATTCGTCGGTAATGCAAGGCTATGTACATAGGTATCTAAACGTTCCGTCACTGACAACCAACTTCCTTTTTCTCCCCTTGTCATGTATGTACAGGCATCTCTAGCCGTTCCATTCGTTCTCTCTAATTGTAAAACTCTCTAAAGGTGGAGCGGCCAACAAAAAAAAAAACCAAATGACAATGAAAAATTGTAAAGTAAAACACCCCATCAAAAAAAAAAAAAAAAAAACTCCGTGCAAAAACCACCTGCCATTGTACACTCCCAATACGAAAAACACAAAAAAGGTCAGGCCAGAAAACAGACAGAAAGGTCAGGGAAAAAAAAGAGAAAGGCTAGAAAGAAAAAGCCATCAAAGGATAGTGATCAAGCACCGGTTGCATCTAGTAATGGCAAATGCCGCCCATGTCATCACCAGCCTCCCACTCCCAGTTGCCAGCCATGCCGACGCCAGTTCTAGGGGCCGCCGGGAGGTCGTCAAAATCGTTGACTTTGCAGGAGCGTACCGCAAAGCCGCTACTAGTGGGGCTGCTGCTGCGAGGCGTCGATTCCGGGGAGGAGGTTGGCGTGAGTCCGCGTGAGCGAGCTTGGTAGGATTGGAACTTCGACGTTGTCTTGCTCCATGCTCCGGTGGCGGGCTCCATCGTCTCGTCGCGTGACTGCTTCAGGAACGGCATCAACTTGGTTCCGCCAGTACCCTTTAGGCCTTGTTTGGCCGCCTCTCCCTTAGCGAGACCAAGGAAATTGGTGGTGGTGGTGGTGGTGGTGGTGGTGGTGGTGGTGGTGGTGGTGGTGGTGGTGGTGGGGGGGGCTGCATCGGGTGAGGTGGGTAACTTAGTTATCGATTCCGCTGCTGCGGCTGCAGCCGCGGATTTCCGCTTTGCTTCTTGGGACATGACCACGATGTACCGCGACACAATCTGCAGGTGCTTGTCGCGGAAGCTGGACAATGCACGGAGACACTCGTCGTATGCGGAGGCCAGAGCCGGGTCGTCAGAGTTCGCCTCGACGTATTCCCGTATGTTGGCTACTGTTGTCAGGTGCTCCAGAAACCGTCTGTGGGCTCCTGGCATGTATTTGCGCATCTCCTGCAGAAGCCATTAGCTTATCCGTCGCAAACCGATGCCAACCATCACCACCCTTGTCGAAAAAGGACAACGCCACATGGTGATGTACTGACCTCAATGAAGTTATGCTTGGCTAGGGGTGGGTGTCCATCGATCTTCGCCTCAGAGGGGTCCTTCTTGACGCCAGTTGGTCGGTGCTGGACGCCTAATGTGATATCAAAGAACTGGATGAGCGAACTCTGGGCATTGCTGCCACCTGCGTATTGCCGGTACTCTTCCTGGCCGCTTCCATCCTCGAACAGCACACCATTGGGCAGTCCGGCTTCAGCCATATTCTTCGAACCGGCTAGAAACGGGCGGATCTGGAAATAGAACGCCCGGGGCGTGCAATGGTCATACATGCGTCCTAACAGCTCGCGAAGATCGAGGATGCGTTCCGCGAATAGTGTGAGGCACCCCGATACCATGCCGCTATCGTTCTGCCTAGCAGCTCGTATCGCTTCCATCATCAGATGTATCGTTGGGGCTCCTCGGGCCTCAATTGCTACCGATACCAAGTAGAACCACGATTCGTCCATGGAACCGGTGAAGGTATTGAGCGTCGTAAGATTCTCCACCATGTCGATAGGCCCCTTCGCGTGAATGGGCTGGAAGTTCCACAAACAACAGGCAGCGTATGTGATGACCGGTGGAACCTCCAGGTGCTCCGAAACCTCCAGGAACGGGATGGCGATGCACTTCGGTAGTCTCTGTTGGCCCGTCAGCAGCCGGTTCGCACAAGATTGTGGCAGGGGCAGACAAACATCTTTGGCCTTTTCTAGCCCCCATATGTAAGAATTCGAGATGAAACCCAAAACCACATAAGCTCTCCGCCATTCCGCTTCGAAACGTAGTCGAGAGGTCGACAGAATTGGGAGCTCCTCCACCGTCTCACGGATCCTCTTGTCCGCGATCAACGAACGCAAGTCAGACACAACATCCTCCCACGCGCCATAGTACGGATCCGACAGTCGTTCGAGCGGCGGTTCAGCCGGGAGAAATCCATTCTTGGAAATCTGGTAATCGTCGAGATTTGGAAGTGGTGGAAGCATTGTGCGGATGTAAACGATGCTAAACAAAGTCTGACTGGTATGTATAGGATGACGTTGGTTGTGGATGATTAGTTTTTTTCTCTGCAACTGGAGGGGTAGTGGCAAAAGGTGAGAGATGGTGGTGCTTATAACCAGGATATGAAAGTGGGAGAGAATTATAAGCTCTTTTTGGGCTGCAGGCTAGAGGAAGGCGCGGGTGGGGTGGGATGATATAACGGCTGGGGACGAGGGGAGGCGGCGGGGTTACTGGTATGAGGAAAGAACCCACGCGATTTTGTACCCCGCCGATATATCCGAGGAGCGCTACTAGTCGTGCGAATGGCACCTACTCGGGACCTGGGTGGGTCAGCTTCATGATTGGTCTTAGCTCTGAGGAAATGTATCTGAGAACAAATGTGTAAGATAATCAGAGAGGAGAGCGAGCGGGAGCGGGCATGTTTGCGGCTGGGAAAAAACATTTATACTGGAATGCATAAGGACCGGCGTCAAGTCCGCGGATCTGGTCAAATTGTCGGTCGGCCTGTGGCAAAAGTACATATCGATGCCGCTCCCGCTTGCAACGCATCTTTGAGGGAAGGATTTTTTTTCTTCTCCGGAGTTGAGTTTGTCTCATGTCAAGGCTAGAGGCCGAATGTGTCATGTTTTATGGGGCCGAGAAGAAAACCCGAAGCACGGCAGCGTGGCAGCGCCAGCGTGGTTCCTGCAGAACGATCAGATTACATAGATGTCTGACCCAACCACTTAAGCGACGGCGAAGAACATGATGCCCACTTCGCGCTTATTAGATTATGTATTGAGGCCGTAGAGTGCTCTAGGAAATAGCTGCAGCATCGCGTCAGAACGACAACAGGAGGAGGAAGCATCCTGCCGCACTCGATCTAAGCCACCTGGATAAGACGCATGAGGATTCTCTCAATCCCAGCTTCCCTTCTCCTCCGCGAAAGTGAGATCAGCACGAGAACCTGAATGGGATCGGGAATGCCCGGCGCAGCACGAGTTCGCAGCGTCCCACCAACACCAACAAAACAAAACAACACCAACACCACCAACATTTCGCCACCTTCATGCACAGATGTTTTACGTACCGCTGCCGCCGCGGTGCAAATCTACACACCTATCTATGTATCTTCGCAGACACTGCCTCGCCAAGTCACAGGTTGCTAGGACCCATTCGCAATTCTTCTCAGTTCGCCCCATCCCCCTCCCCCTCCAGCTCTTTGTCCAGGCGGGGTTCTCGAGATCTCACGACGCACCTGCGCTGAACTTCGGGCCCGCAAAAGGCTTGTCATCATACCCTAGCTCCGTTCGCATCCCCGAAGAAAAAAAAACCGAGAGAAATGACACCACACTAAAACGAAACGGAAGCTATCTGGAACGCCGTCCAGCCAGATATCGCACCGGAACCCCACTTTCTATCTACGCCCCCGCCTGGCGCGGTAGCTATTTACACTTAGCCGCAAAAAAAAAGGGATCCCAGCTGCACTCGTTATCAGATGGAGATGGGGAGCTGGAAGCTGCCGAGTGGCTGGATCAGTGGATCGACGGATGCCTACTAATTAGTCTATTGCCGTGCCATCACGACGAGAGATGGAGATGTCCAGGCGGAGAGCAGAGTGGCTCATCCCGTTCACTCACGTCAGACGGACCGCAGCTTCTCGAACGCGAAAATGCTTCTAAAATACAAACGACCAGGTATCCCACAACTTACGCCATACTACAAAGGCACCATTCCCTCCGCTGATCACCACATACCACTCGGCCGGTGTAACCTCCCACTCGGCCGGCCTCGCCAGCATCAGGGGCCGCCATGATCCGACAGGTCGCACGCGATCAATGAATCATCATCATCATCATTACTAGCGTCGGGGGCCTATGAACATCACGCTTCAGCCACCCAGCGACGAAACGGGGAAATGCTGCGCGCGAAAGGCTTGATACAAACGCCCGAGCTGTTGGGCTTTCACACCAAAACCGATCGGCGTTAACCGCCACCGACCGCCAGGGACGCCAGACAATCGTATAATTGGGAGACTCAAGTTTGGCCCGAGCTGAGGGCCATGACCAGCTTCTTCTCATCTAATAGCAGACCCCTCTCTCTCGCCATTATACCCCAGATCAAGCAAGCAAACAAATAAACAAGTGTGCTCGACAGGCACATCCTCTACCATTAACGAACTTTGTGATCTCATCCAAAGATCCTCTGCTTCCCGATCTACGCCAGGACCATCCACCATAGGCCCGGATTTTGATGGCAACTATCGAGCATGGCACCAGTCTGAGCTCACAACTGGAGCTGCCGGCATACTTACTGGGTCGGTCGGCCGTGGGTTGACTTCAACTCCGGTTGAGCATGAGAATGTAACCTGATCTACGTGGGTTGAATATCTTACGAAGCTTTGATTCCCTACACAGCGGAAGTCCAGTCTCTGACCTTCGTACCTTGGGAAAATGGGGTTGATCGTGGACGGCTTGTGCCTTGTTTGACCTTTCTGGAGAACCGTGATTTCGTGTTTGCTCCTCAGTCCCCGGGTCGAGCAGGATCGTGTCTATGGCTTGCAAACTCCGTATTCGTGGCAATTGAGTCTATGTAGAAGCGCCCTAAGTGATCTCTAGGGTCAGTGATAGGTCATGATTTGCATATCACTAGCAATCTCCACACACCCATCACCCCTGCGGCCCTGCTGACCGATGTTCTGCACCCATCTCATAGACATGCGTTGAGCAGCCCAACCCGATTCACCACCATGCCACTGTTGCCACCGCTATCACCACTATTACAGCCTCATCCGTCGCCTCCATGGTAGTTCCCGCAGCCCGTCCTGTCCGCCGCCGCTCGCTCTCCCGGTAAAACATACCCTGCTTGGCCCGCTTCCCTCCCCGATCGTTTGGCTGACTGGTATCCGCAGCCGCCGCGCACGTACCGATAGTAACGTCTTTGACTACCTCGAGGACGATCCCCCGCGGACGCAGCGTCGCCAGCCAAGCAACCGGCCACATGACCGACCACACCAGGCCGGCCACCATGACCGTAGTGGAGGCGGCTACTTCGAACATCGGCCCGTAGTCGCGGTAACTGTGCCTGCACCAGCACCCGCACCACCAGAGGAACCTGCACCAGCGACAGCCGGCGGACTGCTCTCTACGCTTACCGCACCGCTATTCAAGTTATGGGGAGGTAGCGGTGAGACGACGCCAGCAGCTCCCGTCAGTACTCCCGTCGAAGCTGCAGCTCCAGCTCCAGCTCCAGCACCCCCGCCTTCGCTTCCACCTCCACCAGCCGCACCCGTTTCCCGACAGCTGCAGCGTCGCAGCGATCCCCGGCGCACACATTCCGATAGCCAGGCGCTGACCATAGTCTCCGCCGAGCCCCCCGAGCCCGAAGCCACAGGCCTCCTGAGCTACCTCCCGAAGCTTCCCTCGCTACTTGCCAAGCCCCGGCCAGAGGCGCCCCCGCAGCTTAGCCAAGAAGCACTCGACACTGTTGTGCGATACCTAGCATTGCATACGGAGCACGCGATGGATCCATTATCACGCAAGCTTAAGAAACGCTGCACACACGACGCGGAACGGCTCATGTTAGCGATGAGCCCCGCCGCTGTGAAGAGTCTTCACGCGTTCCTGGTTGTGGTCAAGCGCGCCCCGGAAACTCCCATCGCGTTCGATCCTGCCATGTTAATACGGTATACCCGCGGCAACCGCAGAGCGCTGGAAACACTGGTCGACGCACTGGCCGATGTGCTACGGGGCCTTGCAGGAGTGCTGGAAGGAGGGTTTACAGTTCCTGGGGGATGGGTTGGCGGGGAAGAGGAGCTATAAGTACATAGCTACTGAGGTACTTCGGCGTCATTTTTATATCTCATCCGAGTGTGCATTGCAAACACGCACTCCACTTCCCAATCGCTCAAATATGCTTATCATGATACTCCCTCCCGCGGGCCCCTCCCGTTCCCTCCTGCACCCTTACCCCATCCGTATGCCAACAGCTTATCCACGATATTCTTCGCACCTTCCCACTATGCCCCGCCAAACCCACCATCTCCAATTCAGCCGGCACAGATATCACCCCTTCCCTCACCAGTCTCGAAACCCTCCTGACGCTTTCCCTCTCCATCTCCATCTCCTCGAAATGCGGCCTCAATTTCCGACCTGCACTGCGCAACTTTTGACGATTCCGGATCCTTCTTCCACGCATCAGCCACCATCCACCTCCTACCTCCTACGGACGGGGGGAAGGGGGAGACGTACCTATCGAATGATTTTTCCAGCCCCACCAGCTTGAACATATTCGCGGCAAGGGAGGCGACACAACGCTGTGCATCCTGCCGCGTATTGAACCGATCCGCGATCGTATCCTTAGCCGGGAGCTGCACCCTCACTCGCGGTGCTTGTTGTGTCTGAGGTGTCGGCATGTTTCGCTGTCGTTTTCGTCAGTGTGTGCGTGTCAATAAAGGATAGGAAGTGCCTCGTGCTGAAACCCCCACACCCCCGATATAAAGAAAATTGGATATGGTATGAATGAACGGCATGAAGCCGCCATGGCAATGGGCGAGGAGGGTATCTTATTACCTTGGGACTTTTTTTCCCCCTTTGTGTGCCCTCGCTTTCGCGTCGCAGACGCATATCTAGACGTAATTCGGCGTGGACCTCGGCATCGAGCGGGGCATCATGTAGGGGATGGCTGCCAGAGGAGGAGGAGGAGTAGTGTTAGTGGCCTCATCCAGAAACTGTCACTTGGTATCACCCTTCCCATGCTGCGAGGAGCTGGTGCTGAGTATATTGTTAGGACGCTAGCTGTGACATCGCGGAGGATTTCTAGAGGAGCATTTGGCGGTAGAACGTGGCGGAGAAGGATCGGGCGGCTGGGAAATGACCATTTTTTTTGCACTTCAATGTAATGCCTACGTACAGTTCTCTCAGGAAAGCGAATGGTATCGATCGTGAGGTAAGTAAGTAACTGCCCTCCCCGCCGAAGAGAGGAGAGGAGCTTATTGTGTACCACGGTAGTAACCTTGAGCTCGACGTAACCAAAACCAATACCAAGGCTAAGGCTAAGGCCGAAGCACGCTGGGAGTAGGCTCACTTACGAAACCTAGATAGAATGGTGGGTACCGATCGCAATTGGGCTTTGCTCATCGATCGTGCTCCAAGCTGCTGCCTCTCCTGGCCTAATCGGAGCTGCCTGGAGTATATACTCCATGCGCACAGCGCCCCGCCTCCTCCTCTTCTGGCCGCCGGATACCGAGACGTCATTCTCGGATTTGTCCGCCCGAATTTTGATATGGAATCACGGCTTATTGGGGATTGGGATTGCAGATAACTAGGCACTGATACCCATGAATGACATTGCAGGAGGTTGGATTCTTTCCTTCTCTGCTCGCCGACTAGACTACATTTCGTCCCAAGCATGTGTCGACATCCTATCTGTCAGCTGAGTAAGTATGTAAGTATCTAAAACTACCGTCATTATTATCTCATCTCGAGTGACCGTCGATGAGCACACCAATCGACTCCCCTCTTTCTAAGAAGCAAGCACGTCCCACACCGCAATCTTGCCCACCTCGGGGATCCAGCCGAATGCGAGGGTGACCCTGGTGAAGGCGAAGTAGTCGTCGAAGTATCGCAGCACCTCCGTTGTCGTGTTCTCGGCGAGCTCCTGTCCGCTGCGCCCTAGGAAACTGAGCCACGCTTTCTTCGACAGAATCATGTTGTTGCCCGATATCGTACCGGTTTCGTCGGCGACACGGCCGAGCTGGGCGTCATGTTAGCGGAGGAGGTTGGGGGAGGGGAAGGAGGGAAAGGGGGACGGACAATGCCGGGGTTGGGGAGGAGAGACTCAAGCGGCTTGTCGCATTTCTGGCAGGTGGCGCTGGATGAATTGGTGAAGGCTGTAAATCCGCAGCTGGCGAGTGTCAGTACGAGAGCGAAGTTGGGACCGGAAAAATTACCAGGTGCCGACGAGCAACATGTTTCGGCGATGACTTTGCGCGCATTAGTCCACTGAATATACGGAGACGGGGATGGCTATCTCACAGGGAGGCAACATTCATCTCGGTGATGACCACGTTGAGGTAACCTATGCATTGGTTTCCCGGAACTTGGTCCGCAAAGCCTTCAACATTCCTGGAGAACGTGTCGATATCGGCAAATGTATACTTCAGCCTAACAGCGCCAAATAGTCCCGTGTCCCAAGGTATCTCCGCGTACGGAAACGGCTGGCAGATATTTGGTTTCCTCAGGAGCTTCTGAGCGTAGGAACACAGCCACTGCGCGTCCCTGTGGATCGGGTCAATGCCAACAAGACTGACCGGGCCGAGGGAGAGCTGCGCTTCTTGCCTCCAAAACCTGATGCTGGGCGCAATGAGAAGCAGCACTGTCTTGGAGATTTCCCAGTCGTCGGCGGAAGAAGTCATGGATCCCCATAGCGTAAGGGTGGCTTCCATGCTGTCGTCGAATACGCCAATTTCCCGCTTCTCGGCAGTGCCAACTCCACCTTTGCGGGGTACTATCCTCTCTGTTAACCCAATCCCCCGCTTGTGGTGATGAGGAATTCTTCTCACTGGATTTCCTGGCACCCTTCTACTCCCGAGTCAGCACGTTTTCTCGCCGCGGATCAGCACCGGACTTACATACCCATTTTATGCACACAAGGAGTTTGGCATTGTCCACATGCAACCAACTTTCGGCGAACACTTTGAGTGGTATCAACTCGCCGCCTTTACCCGCGTCCGCCTTGTAGTCGGCATAATTTTCGTCGCCGTTTTCTAGGAACTCGACATTCGCCGCTACATCGGTATCCGAAATACTGACCATGCAGGTGGCTGCACTGCTCCCCAGCTCCTTGGGTGAGAGCATGGCGACAAATGTTGTATGCACAGTCGCCAGCACTCCCAATTTCACGACTTGCCGGACCGCCATTGGACGGGTAAGCCAGAACTTGATCTAGAATATCCCTGGTTCAGTTGACCTGTACAGTAAGGCAAATATGGAGCGAGATCAGCTACGTCGATAACCCCAGTCTCATCCATCAGAGTCATCCGCAAGAGCACCCTCGCGGCTGTAGCCTGCTTGGAGTTCTTTTCCACATCGCGGAAGTTTGCGACGCGGCCAGTAAACGTGATGCGACCGGGACCGGACTTGATGGCGCCGATTTTGATGGGTGTGTATACGACTCCGCTTTTTGGAGCCCATGGGATCGCCGGCGGACGTGGATCTTCTGCTACTTTGTCGTTCTCACCATCGAAGCCATCACGGAAACGGTGAGACTTGCTGGGTGTCGGGACTGGTGTGAAGTAATTTTGAATCGTGTGGGATTTTTCGGGAGTGTGTGGTTGTTGAAACATTTTTCTGAATTATGTAAATTTGAGTGATATGGTGGTAGGTGGTGGGGATGCACTACTATTACCGACTATTCTAGTTGTCATGGCATCACTCGAATTGGTCGTTGCGTCCCTCCATGGCGCCTCACTCGGTACATACCTAAATAGTAGTTAACTAGTGGTCATGTCCATCCCTGCAGGCTTGCGTACTTATGAATGTAGTCCGCACACCGAAAATTTCCAGACCTCAAGGACCAAACTCAAACTCACACAACCACCTTATCACAACCAAACAGACTACCAGAAAAAGATGGGCCGCGAACTCCAAAAGAAAAAGAACCGGTCCTCAAACCCGCGCGTAACCCGCCGCAAAAACACCCGCGTCTTCAGAATCAAATCCTTCGGCAACGAAATCATCCGAAAAAACTGGTACATAAGGCCCTCTCCGTCTTCTCCACTACACCGCTGACACAAATCCGCAGGGACAACTCACAAACGCTCTCCCAGAACTACCAGCGCTTGGGACTCTCGAGCCGCCTGAACGCCTCAACGTGGTGCGCGCCCGCCTCCTCCGCCTTCGCACCTTCCGTGGTTCACAAAGTCGCGCCCGAGAAGCTCGCGCCAGGCGAGGCCAAGATCTTCCGCGATGAGTCCGGTGCGGTCGTGAGGATTGAACATGCACCCACCGCCGAGGAGGCACTGGATCAGGAATGGGGTGGGATCCCTGCCGCCGCGGATGAGCCCCAGACTGCTGTTGTCCGGCAACTCGAGGCGCTGGCAAGGAGTGAGGTTAAGAAAATACGAACGCAGAGTGATCGCGAGAAGGAGTGGATCGAGAGCTTGATCGCGAAGCATGGAAGAGACTTCAAGAAGATGGCAAGGGATCGCAAGTTGAATCCCTTCCAGCAGACCGAGGGCGACATCAGGAGGCGGGTGATGAAGTGGGAGATGAAAGAGGCGGCGGCGGTGGCGGCTGCGGAGACAGCGGAAACATGATTACAGAATGGGGAGGCTTGGTGTGTAATGCGGGATTTCTTCGCCTTCTACCCTACATCCACTGGCGTTTGAATTGGAATTTTGTTTCGTATGGAAAAGTTTCGAGATTGAGCGCTGTCTCTGCATCTCGCCTACCACTAGAAAATCTCTCATCTTACCTGCTCGAGCGTGTTAGTGACCTAAAAGGCGTGATAGGACCACAGACGAATCACAAATTCAGCATTGACTGCTACAGTACTAAATTAGAATCCCTATCTGTGCCAATTGCGTCCGTCATGTACGCAAGGACAATATTAAAGTTGCTTTTGTCTCTATCTATACCTACCTAGCTCGATGCAACCACTGGTCACCTGTTGCGTCCTCATAATTATGATCCACAAGGAGTGTAGGATAGGAACAAGTCTAAGCGGGCAATATAACAGATTGCTAAGGGGAGTTGATGTATTCCACCACCATAAGCGTACAACTTTGTCAGTCTATTCATTCAATGTCAGCCCTCCACTTTGCAGATAGACACTTTGTTTTGATAGATAACGGAAAAACATGTCACTTGCCGTCACTCGCGTCCGATTCAATTCCGCAATTTGAAGGTATGTATCATTCATTACACAACACAGGCCACCTGCTATGTAAATCCAAGACAATCACATGACGGACGTCCCCCCCACCCCCCACCCCCCCCAAAATCGCAAACAGACATAAATGTAGACCCTAAAAAGCAAAACCTAACCCAATCCCCATCCAATATGCGCTACTCTCACCGGCATAAACACAGAACAAAATACGAGACAAATCAAATACTAGGGAAGAGAAACATCACCACCCACGCAGTCCTAACAAGAACGGCGCGAGTTGAAAGAGTATCAAATGAAGTGTCCATGAGGGTATTCAAAATGGGGTTTTCAGTTGAAGGGTAAAGCGTGAAAATAAAAAAGCAAGGCGAAACGGTAATCAGTCAGTTGGTCATCAGGAAAGCAGAACAAACACAAGCAGGAAAGCAGGCAAAAAAAGCAAACACCCATGGCAGCGTCCCACCCAAGTCAAGCAAAACGCCGCCTCCATACCGTAATAGAAGAACCCGTTCCTCACATCTCCATCCCTTCAACCATATCGTCGTATCCGCTGTCATCGTCGCCCCAGATACTCTTGCTTTCTGACCACATCTCTCCATCGTCGCCACTGTCGGACTCTTCAAGTATGCCGTCTTTGACGCCCTTGCAACTCCACACTCCCTTTTCGGGCGGAGAGTGGCTCAGCGCTGAAATGCCGCGAAGGTAAAGGTAGCACACTCTCTTTTTGTGCTTGTTGTAGAAGAAGTAGATGTTGCTCCAAATCAATCCCTCCTCGCCGTAAGGGTCGTCCGAGGCGTTGTCCGGCGAGTACGAGTAGATGTCGCAATCCGTCAGCTCCATTTCAGAGTCTATCGTATCCCACATGCCTGGTATGGCTTTGCTGACATTCACGCCAAGGTTGAACAGAGTCGTGTTGAACGTGTTGATCACTGTGCGAACGTTCCTCTCTCTCCGGAAATCGGTGGGCCTAAGAACACTCGAGAAGTCGTGATCCGGATGAGAAGCGTTCAGCGTCGCGATCATGTAAGCGTAAGTCTTTCTCGCGGAAACCTGATCAAGCGGTCCGAAGGGCGAGTGTAAGGTCTGGTACACTGTCTTGCTCTGCAACTTCGAATCCGAGGGTGGTGACAATTCCTCAGAGAGTCGGAGGTCCGTCTCATAGCGGGTAGTCAAAGTATTCGAGATGTACTTGTACAGCTTTTTATCGCCGCCAGCCGCCTTCATCGAATGGGGAAGGCCTCGTCAGCCGCTTGGACATACAGCAAGACATAGCATCAGGAGATAAGCGGCTCGCGAGTGAGTCGCAAATGATGCGAATGGAGTGTATGTACCTTTGTCGTGTAGATCTCGCAACCGCCGATGATGCGACAATCATGCGTATCGAACAGCAACGCACGGTTGATCGGATCGAGTTTGCGAAGTGTTAGGAACTGTGTGGATAGACCGTTTTAGTGCCATTGTTACAATGCCACTCCTGCGCCGCGCAGGACTGGATATACGGCCGCCGAGAATCGAAGGGAGTAAGCGCATGCGCACCTTCATCGTGGTGATTTGCTTTGCGGCAGCGATGATGTTCCGATGTTTCGAAACGGGATTGCCGAAAACAACCGCAACGGTAACGATGTATCCCAACTATGCGGGGCGATGAGGGCGAAGCTATCGGAGCTAAGCTAGCTATCGCGAGCTTCGGATCGATCGTTGCCTTCGGTGGAGAGGAGTAAAGCAGAACTCGTGAACAACACAACGGGTGGAGGCCGGCGGGATATAGACGAGATGGCGATGTAGGTCTGTGAGCGGTGATGGTGGAAGCAGTCGCGCGCAGTGTCTGCGGAATTGGGCGAACACAAAAAGGAGCCAAAGGATTCACCAACGGATGAAGCCGGCGCTTTAGCAGACGAGCATGCCGGAGACGATAATCATGGTTGGCTAGATATTGGAAAGTTGCGGTGGTAGTTTGTGGGGTGACGATGATTTTCGTGGACGGGAACCCGTAAAGGGGTGGGTGACCAAACAACTACGGCCACACCCGAGGCGCCAAGGATCTGTAAACCTGCTTCAAACACGCAAGCTGATACGCTCTTTTATCTCCCCGCAGGGTGGAATGTACCACATTCGGACAGGAGCGGCACTATCGTGCCACAGGCTCGCCTGGACGGGAACGGCTGCTCAGACGAACCCCCATGGGTCTGACCATATCCAGATAGGACTTCGCATACATAGCCAGGCCCAGAAGACGATCATAGAGAGTATGATAGCCCTAACCACCATGTGTATAAAGGAAGCCCAAACGTCTTCCCCGTAGAGAGGTTCCAAAAATAGACCGCCAGACAAGAGCCTGACTGAGACCACGCTGATGAAATTCTGTTCGACAGACATCCGGCGAACCACGGATATTTGAACATCAGATCGTGACCGTAGCGAAGGAGGACGGTCTGTAGATCTCCGTTGCGTCGGTGCACGAGTGACATACCGTGGACAACCCGACCCGCTTGGAGTTAGTTACTTGTCAGCCATTCTTCGAACCGCGCCGGAATGCTCGAAGGTTAGCAATGATCTGTGCTCAAGTGTGCGGCAATGGTTTAGCCTTCGAGGTGGCACGCAGGTTCGAACCCAGCTCTCGTCAAACCCCTTCAGGAGATGATGCATCCGTGTACACATCAGTGCTTGGTCAGACAACCGGGGCGATGAGGGGTGGGAGAGGTAGGTACTTGGTTACTTGCGTAGTAAGGTGAAGGTGAAGTAGATGGAACGAGGATGATATTGGCAAACAAGATATTTTCAACTACCTAGAACTAACACCACCTTGTAATCACATTCCCAAAGTTTATTACAAAACACAATGATTACGTCTTCGCGATATCTGGCTTTAGGGATTTGTATTCAAATACGCAACTCAGAATCCTTATTCGCATAGTCTGCACAGACGAACGCGAATCTCATATCAACTCCAACTCGAAGAGAGAGAAGTTCCACTCCTCCTCAGGCTGCCTTCTAGTATTCACCGTATTTACTTTTTTCTACCATCATGAAGGCTTCCTTTGTGTGCTGTTTCTTGTGGGCAGTCACTGCAAGTCCTCAGTTAATTGTTTCAAATGTAGATGTGGAAGAGCTTAGCCCGGGTCAAATCTAGTATGTTCTCCTCCTTCTTTGCCCAACAGCTGTTGACGTTATATAAGTTGTCCAATAGAAAATGGCGCATTTTGTCTTGATGGGAATACGTTGCTTAGGTGTGTCAATTATGTTGGGACCGTGGTAGACTGTATTGATCCTATGCCTTCGAGTGTATGGTAGAGGGACACTAATTCACGAAATAGGTGGACAAGCACTGGCTCATATTACATCCGGAGGACTCGGAGGTAGCTTCTGTAAGCCCAGTAGCGTTTTTTCTGCAGCTCTCAGGCCTAACACTGCGGCGCAGGCTACCAGTCACCAACCGATATCACGGATGCGTCCTGCGGCATGTCCGACTTTGTGTAAGTCCGACTGCTATGAGATCCTTTCCTTATACTGAATCACTACAGCTATCCCAAGGGTGCTACCCCGTTCCGAAAAGATACCCAGAACGGGGTTCCATCATCGCCTCTCCCATCATCCACCGACGCCAACCTTTTTCTCGCGCCAGGGGTAGTCGCCGCTCCTGGCCCTGTGATTGTGAATACCATCCCGCCAGCAATCAGCAAGAGGACACTTAAGGAACTAATGCTTGAGCCGAGGGATGATACGGAGGATGAGAGTTCCAGCAACTCGGGCACCTCTTCCGACAGTAGTGATTCCGAGGATGAGGACGAGGGAAAGCCAAAGGGATGTTCCTCGAGCGGGAACGTGAATTCCACGAGTATGTACATTGGGCTGCGTCAACCATCTCCGGCAAGGTTTCCTCTCAACGGAACGGATGGGGGACAGCATTGCATTGTCGACGCGATCTTCCGCCACTGCAATCAAACCGAGACTAGGAAGAGAGCTAATGAAGCCCAGTGCGGCGGCGACGACGAGAGTGAAGAAGTGAGGGATGGCGACGAGCAAGAAGACAAGGGAGGAGGCGGGGGATGTTAGAAAAAGGATAGAAGGACAGAATCCTCGGCCGCTGAATCGGGAGCAGCCTTGGTTTCCCAGCAATTCCAATTGTATCGTTCTCTGGGATTGGCTGTACTTATAGCGGCCGGAGTGTGGACATGGTAGATACAATCACATCTATTCTGTTCCTTCAAGTGGCGAGTATGTAGTTTGGATGATTTCTAGGTTTTGGCGGGGTTGCTGTGGTGCGGCTCTTACAACAGCCCAGACATTTTAAGCCGAATCGGGCTACATCCTCCTCCCACTCTAACAATTCGGAGAAGAGGCCACAAGTCAAGGTAGTGAGAGAGGTACTGATCTAACGAAATATTCACTACCATCACCAACCGGCCCCCTAAATCAACACTTCTCTAATTACCTACCCCCGTAGACTATCCAATCACCTCGGCATCATTACGTCTACCTCTTCATCGTGTCCTTTTACGACTTCAAACGACCTCTTCGTGTCGTCGGTTCCTTCAAGCGTTCGTTGAAGCTCTAGTGCGAGGGGTCCACGGCAGTCAAGCACGGGCGTGTCCTTTCTCCCCTCATCCCCGCCTCCTATCAGCAACACCCCGCCAATCGCTCAAAATGCAGAGCATGCTAACGAAGGCACGTCCACGAGCTCCCGTTGCGTTGTCTTAGCTATTGACCTCTCTGCAGTTCGAATCTAAGTCGTCACGAGCAAAGGGCATTGCCTTCCATCCCAAGAGGTACCGTGCCCACAATGCACTCCCGTGCAAGCGGAATTGAGAGTGGAGACCAGATCCTAACTTTGAATAAAATAGGCCATGGATTCTCGTTTCGCTGCATTCCTCTACGATTCAACTATGGGATTACCGTATGGGCACTCTGATAGATAGGTTCGAGGAGCACGACGGACCTGTGCGAGGCGTCGACTTCCATCGTACCCAACCGCTGTTCGTATCCGGAGGAGACGACTACAAGATCAAGGTCTGGTCGCTCACTACACGGCGTTGCCTATTCACCCTGAATGGCCACCTGGACTACGTGCGGACTGTATTTTTCCACCATGAGTTGCCATGGATCGTATCTTCGTCGGACGATCAGACCATCCGCATATGGAACTGGCAGAACCGACAGCTGAGTACGATAGCTCAATCCAGATGCGCCGGTGGACAAGCTGCGCGAGAGTACTGACAGACTTTGGGCTGCAGTTTGCACGATGTCCGGCCACAACCACTACACCATGTGCGCCCAGTTCCACCCTAAAGAAGACCTTATCGTCAGTGCTTCCCTCGACCAGAGCGTACGTGTCTGGGACATATCCGGCCTACGGAAGAAACACTCGGCCCCCACCTCGATGACTTTCGAGGACCAGATGAACCGTGCAAATGCGAACCAAGCAGACATGTTTGGCAATACCGATGCCGTCGTGAAGTTTGTGCTGGATGGACATGACCGTGGAGTAAATTGGGTGTCCTTCCACCCTACCTTGCCTCTGATTATCTCGGCTGGTGATGATAGAAACGTCAAGCTTTGGCGGATGAGCGGTAAGCTCGCTGCGGTTGGACATGACCGGTGAAGATGATTCTGATAGTATCGTATAGAAACGAAGGCCTGGGAAGTTGACACATGCCGGGGCCACTTCCAGAACGCATCTGCTTGTCTCTTCCACCCTAATCAGGACTTGATCCTCTCGGTGGGAGAGGATAAGACTATCCGGGTGTGGGACCTGAACAAGAGAACTTCTGTACAATCGTTCAAGCGTGAGAACGACCGATTCTGGGTCATCGCCGCTCACCCCGAGATTAACTTGTTCGCCGCCGGTCACGACAATGGTGTAATGGTGTTCAAGCTTGAGAGGGAGCGACCAGCATACACCCTCCACCAGAACCAGCTATTCTTCATCAATAAGGAGAAGCATGTCCGGATGTATGATTTCACCAAGAACGCCGAGAGTTTGTCCATGCTGTCGCTCAAGCGACTGGGAGCTCCATGGGTACCGCCTAGGACTCTGTCATATAACCCTGCCGAGCGAGCAATCTTGGTCACGTCAGCCACCGAAGGTGGAATTTACGAACTTATCCACCTACCAAAGGAAGCCGCGGGAGCTGTCGAACCTACCGATTCCAAGCGCGGACCTGGAAACTCGGCGGTATTCGTCGCGCGGAACCGTTTCGCCGTTTTCACCTCGAGTAACCAGACCATCGAGATCAAGGATCTCTCCAATTCCACCACTAAGACCATCAAGCCCCCCACCACCACTAACGAGATTTACTTCGGTGGAGTCGGCTGCTTGCTTCTCTGCGCTCCGACCGCAGTCATTCTGTACGACATTCAGCAAAAAAAGACCATCACTGAACTCGCGGTAGCTGGTGTCAAATACGTGGTGTGGTCGAACGACGGTCTGCACGTTGCCTTGCTGTCAAAGCACAACGTGACCATCGCGACCAAGAACTTGGAGCAGGTATCGTCGCTACACGAGACCATCAGGATCAAGAGCGCGACCTGGGATGACGCTGGCATCCTGCTCTACTCCACACTTAACCACATCAAGTACACTCTCCTCAACGGAGATAACGGAACTATCCGCACATTGGAGGAGACTGTGTACCTTACTAGGGTTAAGGGGAAAAGCCTTTACTGTCTAGATAGGCAGTCTAAGCCTAGGATGCTGACGATTGACCCCACCGAGTACCGGTTTAAGTTGTCACTGGTTAGGCGCAATTACGACGAGATGCTGCAAATCATCAAGACTTCGAATCTCGTCGGCCAGAGCATCATCGCCTATCTGCAGAAGAAGGGATACCCGGAGATCGCTCTGCAGTTCGTTCAGGACCTGCAGACACGTTTCGAGCTCGCTATAGAATGCGGAAACTTGGAGGTTGCCGTGGATATGGCCAAGGAGATTGATCGCCCGAAGCTGTGGACTCGCTTGGGGACTGAAGCCCTTAACCAAGGTAACCACCAGGTTGTGGAGATGTGCTATCAGAAACTGCGGAGCTTCGACAAACTGTCATTCCTTTACCTGGTCACTGGTGACTCCGAGAAACTCAACAGGATGGCCAAGATTGCCGAGCACAGGAGCGATTACACGGCCCAGCTCACAAATTCGGTTTACCTTGGTGATGTGGAGACGCGGATTCAGGTGTTCAAGGAGATCGACTTGTACCCTTTAGCGTACGTAACCGCGAAGGCACACGGCCTAACGGAGGAGTGTGAATCTATCTTGGAGACCTGCGGCTTGACCGAGGATGAAATCTCTGTGCCGTCCCTCGGAGCCCCTTCTCAGGTCGCGAAGGCCATTGCCCCCACTCACGAAGCGAACTGGCCCCTGCGTGCTGCATCGCAATCTTTTTTCGAAAAAGCTCTTCTTGGACAAGTCGAAGCGATGACCCTGGAGGAAGAGCCTATGCCTATACCTGGTGGATTCGGAGAGGAAGAGACGGAGGAGAAAAAGGGCGGGGACCTCGCGGACATGGACGGGGAGGATGAAGTTGCAGGATGGGATATTGGGGAGGATGATCTCGACCTGCAGGATCAGTCAGAGGAGTTTGTGAATGTGGCAGCCGATGTTGCAGGTAGCAGCGAAGCGGAACTCTGGGCTCGGAACTCTCCGATAGCGGCGGATCATGTCGCTGCCGGGTCCTTTGAAACTGCTATGCAGCTGCTCAACCGGCAAGTCGGTGTTGTTGACTTTGCTCCCCTCAAACCGCGATTCCTCGAGATCTACCGGGCCAGTAGGACATATCTGCCAGCTGCTCCAGAACTGCCGCCATTGGTCAACTATGTCAGGCGAACGGTAGAAGAGACGGACCTGAAGAAAGTGCTTCCGATCCTGCCGCGCGACCTTGAGAACATTCGCAGCGTAGAATTGCCCAAGGGATTCAATGCTATGAAGGCCAACGATCTGGAGGGTGGTGTGGAGGTTTTCCGAGGCATTCTCCATGCCTTGATGTTGACCGCCGTTAGGGACCAGAAGGAGGTCGAAGAGGTATTCTCTTTTCCTATTTATTTTCTCACCGAATGCACCCGCTAAAGAGTATGACGTTTAGGCACAAAAGATCATTCGGACTGCCACAGAGTATATCCTTGCAATGTCTATGGAGCTTGAGCGTCGCAAGATCCAGACCGACGATTCGCAGATCAAGCGCAACCTCGAACTCGCGGCATACTTCACCAAGCCCCTCCTTGAGCGGCCGCACCGGCAGCTCACTCTATTGAATGCGATGCGACTGGCAGCGAAACACAAGAACTTTGTGCACGCCACGCATTTTGCCGACCGTGTTCTTGCCAACAACAGCACCGGAAAGAATGCGGATCTGGTATGTCCGTTGTTTCGGGGTTACAGCCGAATCTTGAATACTAACTCGTCCGCAGGCAAGAAACGTCAAATCGAAGTGTGAGCGCCAGACCACAAATGCTGTCGACATCGAATACGACCAGTTCGCGGAATTCGACATCTGTGCAGCCAGCTACATGCCCATCTATGCGGGACAGCCGTTCGCGCAGGACCCCTTCACTGGCGCAAAGTACCTGCCAGAGTACAAAGGACAGGTGTGCAGGATATCGCAAGTGACGGAGATCGGGGCGCCTGCCAGTGGGCTACGGCTAAAGGCGTAAGAGAGGTTCTGTAGCAGCCGGGGGGCTCTTTGTACGCATGGATGGGGTGAATATGACCGACTTTGGTGCGTGGTGGCTGGAAGGGACGTTGTGCGCTATCCCGGCTTCTCGTTTAATCTTCCCACATTGTTTCTTTCCTGCGATTGCGATCACGTCTCAGTGGTCTGACTGCGTTTTCTGTGTTTGTCGGTTTAAACAAAAGATGTGCTTCTGGCGTGGCTCCTTGCCTTCTCTCCAGCCAGCTCGGAGCCCAAAGGGCGAAGACCAAAAGAGCGCTGATGGGACCACCGTGGGTGGAACTGCCGAGAAGGCATAGGGTGGATCGTGTCCATCCGACGGGAGACAGCTGCCGTTGACCGCCATCGATGAAAGCCCCATCCGAGAATATACCCTTCGACGAAACCCAGGCAGACACCCCAAGTCGTGATACGTCGCCAGCCCAGGCCCAATCTCGCAGATCAAAGCAGCGTCGTCGGGGTTTGAAGTCACATCTCAACAGGGTTCACCAATCAATCGAGCATCAACCGCAAATCCCATCGTCGAGACAATGGCACCAGTTGGAGTTAAAGTCTGTTCCCCTTAATCGTCTGCCCCGACCTCGTACAGTCCGCGGGCAGCCGCCAGCGCGAAGGCCAATCCCGCGGAGGATTGGGCCTGCCAAACGTCGCGAGTGCTTTCGCATGCTGGCGTTGCCTACCGTCGTCGACGGCGGAGCACGCTCTGCGAAACAAGCCTCCGAGTTTGAGCTCTGTGAAGAGCAATACCAACATCCTCTCCTTTTTTCCCTCCTCCCAGAGCAGAGTTTCCCACCGGTGCTTTGATCCGCCTTGTTTGTTTAATTGCTGATGGCAAATATACACATTTGTCTGGTATGGGCACCACCCTCACTTGGCGGTGGGCCTTTTTTTTTTTTTGTTTTTGTTTTGTCATTAATCGCGTGCGGCCTGTCTAGATCATGGCGAATATACACAGACCGTTTCCGTCCACTGTCCCAAGAAAATTAAAGGAAAGACAAAAGAAAATCGCCTCCCAGTGTCCCTACTACTCTCACGCAGAAGCCATGAAGTAGGGTGTGTGTGTGTAGGGGGGGGAGCGGCTGCTCCTCGGTGGGCCGGTTCTTCGGGCCGTCTCCGAATATTATTTTCCGACGAACGAGTGACTCTGCGTGATCGCTTGAAGTCCCGTATCAAACGAGCTCCAGTCAGCGTCTGGTAAGAAATGGAGACCAGTTATTCGGAAGCTGTGGTGCATACATAACATATAATACAATCATTAGAGGGGCGAGTCGATAAGTCGACAGCGCCACATTTTTCTTTTTTGCGCTCGGGGCGCGGTGTACTCTAGAGAGTGATATTTTATGAGGCGGAATCCAAAAAAAAAAAACCGTCGGCGCTCAGAGGCCCGGACTCTGCCTGGCAGTGAGGCACCCGCTGCTCAGCTGGATTTTTCGTCCGATAGGCTCAAAGGGATCCAGGGCTATCCTGAAGCCGTATAGAATCCCAGCCAAATGAGCTCCATCATGGGTAGGGCGTGCGCCAAAACGACGAGAAACCTTCCAGAATATTAATGCGTTCGGCTTCAAGAAGCACCTCGAGACGTACTACAACGGAGGAACCGTACGGAACCACTATATAGAGCAAGAGTGCGCAGAACCTGCAGAGAGAGTCGTTCTTTGACGGCGAGAATGGAGGAGGACGACTATCTAGGAGGCGCTTGATTTTTTTTTTTTTTTTCCCTCAATAGTTTCGCAGCGGGTTGGCGACACAGACGTTTCAAGCAGAGTTCGCGGACGATTTTTTTTTTGGATTCCGCCTCATAAATTATCACTCTCTAGAGTACCCGAGTGGACTAGCGCGCCATCAGTGCAGAACATACATACGATGTACATAAGATAGGTACTTATGTACCGACGTACTCAACTTACCGACGTTCTCGACCTACCGACGCCCCTCTCTATGTAAATTTTCTTCACCTCCGCAATGCTCCCAGCACATCTTTTTTTTTTCTTTTTTCTCTTTTTTTTTCTCTTTTTTTTCTCTCCAAAAGCCGAATAACTACTGCTGCAGGCCTTGCTCTTTTTTTTTTTTTCCTTTTCAAGAAAAGGCCAATATCTTCATACTGATATTCCGCTTCGACATTAAATAAGTCTAGGATCCATTTGGGGGCCCCACTGGTTTCGATCCGCAGTGATGTTATACGAGCAGCCGCAATCTCTTCAGCCGACCGGGCCAAGTCGATGGCTATATACATAGACATGACACGCATGACGTTGCGGGTACGCGCGGGGGGGACGTTGAGGCGGTTCACTCCAAGAACTATATATCTACATAACGGACGTTGCAGGGGAGGACAGACACATGCGATAAGGATTGGCAGCCAGTAGAATATCTAGATACTCTACATACATACTCTACGCTAGGCACTAGTTATATCTAGCTCGGCGACGCCCACGGCTCAATCACGGTTATCGGTGGGCGGAGGTGGAACACGAGTCGGACACGAGGAGAGTCTGCGGATTCAAAAAGCAGGAGCAAGGGTGGGTGGGGGGAAGGAAAAAAGGAAAGAGGAAGGAAGGAAGGAAGAAGCAAAGGAAAGGATAAAAGCCTGTCGTTCTGTCTGCAGATCACCTTTCGACGGGCTAATCGGCAGCTGGACCAGCACCAGCTGCGCACACACATACATACAGTCAGCCAGCCAGCCAGCCAGCCAGCCAGCCAGCCAGCCAGTCAGCCAGTCAGCCAGCCAGTCGCACTCGAGCCGATGTCGCTCGGGCGGCAAAGTGGACGCTCCTCCCTCAGGCTGGATCTTGCATTCGGGCATTCTGCAGGCGTGGCTTCGTCGGCGAATGGCAGACACAACTTCACACACCTGCACGAGCGGGGAGGAATCGCAACGGACAAAGAGGAAGCTGGTAGGTGGACAGACATACTCTACATATCCAGGTTGTGTGCGCCCTGGCCTGGCCCGTACGTGCAGGTTCCGACGCGCATCGGTTGGCCCAGCGTGCCAGACGACATTGAGAAGGGGGTTCGAAAGGAAAGACACGCACTATCCCGTCCAGCCAGCCAGCCAGCCAGCCAACCATACGCACGATGCTGCGCTCTCTCCGCCGCTCGCTCTCTATATACGTCACTGGACAGGCTGCCAGACACGAGCGAGCGCACTTTTTTTTTTTTTTTTTTTTTTTTTTTTTTGCTCGTTTGTAAACAGGATGTCTGAGACTTCGGACCGCAAACAACGTACACGGCGGTATCTACATGCAGCATAACGCAGGGCTTGATTGCTGTTATTTTATTTTTATTTTTTTCTCGTGCGTGCTGTTACATATTCATCCTCAACTCGAGAGATGCCGCCGAAATCCTTACCTACATACTTACTCTACATACTTACTGCATGCCGCACGCATGTCGATGTCTGGTTAGATATATCTATGTATGTACTCTATGTATGTGCGAGGTGTGGCACATGCGATCCCCACCCCACCTACCCGCGCGTTGCAGCTAAAGAACGACAACAATAACAACCACGATATCGCAACCGCATGCATTGCAACAGCTGCCCACCGGCCGGCCGGCCGGACGGGCTGGAAGGGCTGGGCTTACCTGACTGAGGGGTGCACAACACGACTGCAACCACAACGACAACGCTCTCGGCCCGTCGTGCCGCGGAAACCGAAGCCGTCCGGCCGGCTGGTTGCGGTGATGTATCTACATAGCGATAGCCGATCCTTGGAGTGGAGATTTCGGCGCTCCATTGGGTCCTTCTCCTGGATGGTTGGTCCCAACAATCCGGCGAGGGGGAAGGCTTGTGGGTGGGTGGGCTGGACGTGGACGGACATCTGAACATGCGTATCTACGCAGACCCCATCCCATGCAAGGGCGTGGAGTGGCTGCCATGTCTTTGCGCCGGAAGCTGCGGCTTGGGTTTGCACCTCGTATTATCGATGGCTGTCGAACGTGTCTTTTGCCATTCGAGGCCGAATTGGGGGGGGAGGGGGGGGGGCAAGGTGCAAAAGACGGCTGCCATGAATCGCCACCTTCACATCTTGGCGATCTTGAGGTGAGGCTGAATGCACTGTGCTTGCACTGCACGACAATGGGAACAAGCCACACGACTCCTCGACGCAGCTGGGGGGGGAAGGGGGGGACATGCATGTGCGTGGCTGGTGAGTGCCATTTCCCACTCCGCTCTAGCACACACATATCCCGCGACTGGCTGTGTTGATTCCACGAACAGCAGATCCGGACCATCAGCACGCCCGGCCTTTTTCCAGCTTCCGGCCCACGTCCGATCGCGCAGATAGAGAGATACATATACATATCTATCCGGGATTTCTACTCGACGGCTTCGCGTGCCCGCCTGCTCGCTTCCGTTTATGCGGCTTTGCACCTGAAACCTTGCTCGCGCCGCACCTCACCCCCCCCACCACCACGGCGCTGGCGATGGATGACGGCCGGTGATTGGGCCGAGCAGAAACAGGAGGGTACATACACATGTATTGCGTGCGTACGTGAGGGGGGCGCAGGACGGATGGCAAGCACCCATCCAGGTAGATATGTATGTATGTATTCCAGCCGTGCCCCTCATGCGGAGTACGGATGCGGATGGATGGATGTACGTTGACGTCGTTTCCGACGTCTCCACCCTTCCCCCCTCCCCTCGGAGTGCAACGATCGCCAATAGGCCCGCATTCGCCATTTCGAGCTGAGTGAGAGGACATGCTACGGTTTCGAACCGCACGACTGCGGGCATCGCGATTCGTCGTCGCCGTTCGCGCTCCTCCCCACGGGCGGCAGGTCAGGCAGGCAGGCAGGCAGGCAGGTCAGGCAGGTGGCTGGCTGGCTGGCTGGCTGGCTGGCTGCGCTCCACCCGTCCAGCGGTTCACCTGGTGACAGGTTGTTATTGACTCACGACGATGGGCTGCAGGCGAAATGGCGGAGCCCGCAGAAGCGGAAGAAGCAGGCACGCCAGGATCATTTTGCCGTTCGCAAGGAAATGTGTAGTTATTTTATTTTATTTTATTTTATTTTGTTCTTTCCTTGTGTGTGTGGGGGGGGGGGACATGTGCCGCACTAACTGCAGTACCCGAAACCAAGCGTGGGCCGCAATAGTGCAGTGCACTCTGCGTCGGGCGGGGGCGTCCTCACATATCTACTCTAAGAATGTAGAGTGTGTAAGTACATATGTAATGCATGTAGAGTATGTACAGTACATACATACTCGTCGATTAACCCACGCGCCGCCCACCGATCTCTCCGCACTATGGAACATGCGAGTCAACCACTCACACGCACGCCGCCAACCAATGGCCTGGCAGCAGTGCCGGCAGTGGTGGTGGTGGCGGAGATGCAGAGTCCGGTGGCTTCAATGTGACTCCGCTCCTCCGCTCCTCTGCTCCTCCACTCCTCCCCTCCTCCGCTCCTCCACTCCTCCCGCACGCCAAGCACACATCAGCCCTCACACATCTAAACTCCCTGCAGTCTGTCTGCTCCGTGTTCTCCATAGATGCGTGTGTTATATTGGCCCACCATTTCTGCCTCTGACGGCCTGAACCACAGGGGCGCACACTCACACCACACACACACACACACACTCACACATATGCAGAGTGCAGGGCGGGGCGTCCGGCGAGCAATCGGACCGTGCTGGATGTAGGCACTCTTCTCCGACTTGTGTTGTTGCCCATCGCACATGTGCGTGGTGTGTGTGTGTCGTCGATGCTTGCGGCCGATGGGCCGCAGAGTTGTTGCGTGTTCTCGTCCTTGGAAGAAGGACGGCAGCGATTGGCGGGGGACAGGGGGGGGGGGGAAAGGCATTATGGATCTATCTAGCAAGCAAAGCACGATCACATGCCATGCTGTCCTCCTTCCGTGGGTGGTGCTGTCGCGGCGAGGGGGGGGGCCGGGCGTGAAGTCGGCCGTGTTGTGTCCGGTGCAGTGGAACGGAGGTTGTGTGGACATAAATAAATAAATGTGTATGTAGATATAGAGTACGTTCTAGGAGACACAAAGGCGATCTCCACCTCAATATTGCGACGGAGGCACGTATAAGCACTAGTCCCGATTGAGACAGCGTTAGTTATCTCCCCAACGTAGCGAACCGAGTGAGTGGTTGTGAACATATAGTATGGGGGGGGGACAAAATGTGACGTTGATATCTATCTCTCCTCCATGTATATATCTGGATATATCTACTGGCTGAGTGGCCGGGGTGGCGATGGTGTGTACTTTGCGTGCCAGAACTTTCAGCCAAACCACTGCAGCATACATACTCGCAGCCGTGGAGTTTACGAAGGTGGACATCACATACCGCAACACACCCTAGAACAACCCTAGTAGATACGGCTTGTGGCACGGATCGCGCCTTGTGCTCTTGTGTGTTTGTCCTTGACGGACGGGGGGGCGAGTGCTTTTTTTTCTTCTTTTCTTTCTTTCTTTTCTTTCTTTTACTTGTTATTCTTCTCCCTTAATGCACTGCACGGGGCACTTGGTTGGTTTCGAAAGCGCACCCTCTCCCCCCCCCCCCCCCACACACACAGCCCGCCGACATGACGACACAAGTACATACAAAGAAAGAGAAGAGACGATCACAGGACCTCACTCGTACATCTGCATGTGCCAGCTGCCTGCTGGGGGGGGGGGGGGTTCGGCTCACGGCCGCGCCCAAGCCGATCCGGTTTCTACCCAAACACACATACACACCATATCGCATTCTATGTACGTTGGTCCGCGGGCGAAACGATCACCAGAATTCCTCCCCGGCTATAGCGGACATGAGTCCGCCGGGAGCACGATTGGACGACTGCAGCGCTGAGGTTCTGGAGCGCTCCGCATCGCTGCTGCCGTGCGCAGACAGAGCACACACGTCGGATCACTCCCGCCGACGGAGGGGGGGCGGGTTGTCTACGTAGATACATGCGTTTTGGTGGTTGGGTCGGTTGGTTGTTGGTTGGTTGGGTCGGTTGGTTTTTGGACGTTGTCGACGTGCGCGGAAGTCTGGCCCCCTCCACCCCGACATGGATGGGCTCGGTGGGAAATGCGGAGGGCAGCTCGGACTAGTGGCTTTTCACGGCGAGTCTATGTAGATGGGTTGGTTATGCGGTCCGGCCGGTTGCCACCAAGCCGGAAAGACGTCATCAAGGAAGGGAAGGGGGATGGAACCGACGCGGCCACCTCCTCTGTGGGTGTGGGGCGGGGGGCGACTGCGGAGCCCACGAGGAGGAGAAAGGTCGCCCCTGGCTCACAGAACCACTGGTACCGCTCCGTCGCAGTGCTGCAACTACACCCGCAGTCACTCGGCCGGCCAATCACAACAACTGTCAACAACAACAACAACAACACCGTTCCGTGCGTCCCTCTGCGAACCGACACTCGAGCGGCTACCCAAACACGCTGCTCGCCCGCGGGACGATGTCGCCGGCTGCCGGCTGTGCCACTCCCGCGCGGAGCAAAGGCCTTTGATTGCGTTTCTTTGGGGGCGCGACTCGGCTGGAAGCTGCTGCTGCTGTTGGTAGCTAGCTAGTGCTCGTGGCGTATCTGCATACGGCCTTACGTACGGCTCGAAGCGCTGCGCGTTGCGTGGCTCCGTCCAGCGGCGCATTGTCCGCGAGACGACGACGGCGACGACGGTCACGTGTTGGCGGCATATTGCTGCGCCGCCGTCGGTGAGGATCACCCGCCTTCGCCTCCACCGCTAGATATATCATATGTATACATAGCGGGGGGTCGCCGGGCTTACGTACGCTTCCCCGGCGTTCGCGACGACCCCGCACACGTGCACGCGCCGTCGCACATGCCGCAACGAGTTGCACGACAACGGACACAGCGACCGCACAAAGCGCGCCTTTCAGCTCGGACGGACGGTGTTCCGCAGCAGCCGCATCGAGGGATGTACGCGTGGACGTGTGTTTGTGTTGTTTCTTCGCGGCCGATTGCTCCCCCCACCAGCCGGACATGGGGAGGTCATACACATCATTACATTCTCCAACCCTACATACATACTCCACACACATCCACATCCCACTTCTGCTAGGCACATCATAGTAGATACATAGTCTCACCCCTAAGTCATCTCGAGCGCGGATCTCCGTCGCGATCCGAAACTGCATGAGGCAGATGTCGCGGGCTTTGTACATACATAGAAACATACATATATATCTACATATGTACATGCTGCCCCCACACGCCGGGAATTGGACGCAACGTCAAGCGATCGGACTAGCCCCCCGTCGCGGGCCACTGTAGGGAGAGCGGATATCTAGATGGAAGCGACGTCGAGACGCCATTCGTCGGATATCCGCTGTCTCACCCCTGGGGCCCGGGGGGGGGGGGAGGGGCGAGGGCTCATCATGGAGCATGCATGCTATGTATGTAATATCCGTGGCCTCCGGGCGGACTCCACACGAGCGCTTCGCAACGCCGAGGAGCCCTGCGCTCAGGCAGGCGTGCGAATGCAACGGCGGAGAGAGCCACCACGCCGCGATGGATCCGTGTGGACTGAGCGGCGGTCCACGAACCCCCCCCGCGGAACACCACTGTGCCGTGGCCGGATCCCCCCCCCCCCAACCCAGACCTAGCCGTCTTCGGTGCGCCGTCGGCAGGTTTTGCCGTTCTCGCGAAACGGAGTCGATCGATGCAGTGGCGACGGTGCGTGGGCGACCGCGACGAACGGCTCGTCTCGCTGCCGTCCGAGGGGCCTCCTTCCCCTGTTGCCATCGTCAGCGGAGGCGCGGCGGTGAGGAGATGGGGCCGACGGGAAATGCAGTGCCAGCGTCCAGTGTCCAGTTGCCCCCGATCGTCGTCGCATGGGGGCCAGGCCACACGCGCTGTCGGCAGTCCCGGATGAAACGTCGTCGCCGTCGGCGGGGATGTGGCGCGCAGCCGCATCGATTCCATCGGCCCATTCGAGCGCAGCAGGCCGGATGTCGTGGGGCGGCAGCGCAGGCAGCGCAGCTTCTCAAACACGGGCAGTCCAGTGAAACTTGCCTGCTACATATAGACACAGCAGCCCATGCTCTCGTATCGTTTTGATTATCTATCCTCTAGCCGGGCGCGGTGGGCGGGCGTGGGTGCGGATGTTGTTTTGTTTTGTTTATGTTTATGTTTATGTTTATGTTTATGTTTATGTTTATGTTTATTTTATTTTATTCTATGTTTTATTTTGTTTTGTTTTGTTCCCGACTGCACGCAATCTGCATGCGCTCAGCTGCTGCATGCCGTGGCAGGCGCGGCGGCGGCGGCGGACAGGCGAGCGCGGCGGAGGGCACCAGCAATCCACCTCGCTGGCGATCGGGGAAAGGCACATCCCCGAACCTCCGGAGCCGTCGTCTCGCTCTCGCCGCCTGCTGCGAGTGGGCTGGGCGCAATCGAAACGATCCGACTCGCGGGGGAGCGACTGTCACCCGATCAACCAACCCGCCGCAACGGTCTGCTCCGCCCTTCCGTCATCCGCAGAGCCCTATCGTATCTGGCTTCTCGTGTCGGGCACGCTGAGACGCGCCGGAGTGGTTTCCCATCGACCCGTCGAGCGGACGAATGGGAGGCCGCAGCAACGCCAAGGCCCGGCGGATAAAAACGGTTCGAAAGCAGACCAAGCAGGTGGCGTCTTGTTGGTGGTGCGGTGGTGATGACGGTGTCTCAGGTATCTAGCCAGCCAGCAGTGGGTTGCGAGCATCCGGTTCGGGGGGGGGGGGGGTGGTGCCTTACCTTGCCTCGTCTCCATCCATCCATCCATCCAATCCAATCCAATCCAATCCAATCCGGCCGGCCAATCGTGGACCGACCAATCGTGGACTGACCCTCCACCTTCCCCACAGTGCTGCAGATTGTGGTCGGCGGGTCGGACTGCTTTTCAGGCGACGCAGTCAGCGCCCGCCCCGCACCACCGAAGGTGTTTCGTCAGCCAGCCAGTATGTAGGCCCCGAGGTGATGGGGCTCCGTGCAGCTAGTCTACACACGACGGACATACCGCGGATCGGATTGCGGTTTGTTTCGGGTCCCACTAGAAGGACTGGAGGGGGGGGGAAGGGGACTCGTTTGCATATACGCCGTGGCCCGGGATGGATGGGAGTCATCCAGAGCACGACAGCCAGCCAGCCGGCCAGCCTCCGCTCCTTCCGAGCTGAAAGGAAAAAGAAGGAAAGAAGGGACGAGAACAGAAGGCCCCCCTTCCCCTTCCCCTTCCCCCCCAAATTCCCCGGCGAGCCAACCAGACCGGCCGGAGCATCTTTCTCGCGGGAAGGATGGGGGGGAGGTGGAGGGAGGGGACCGTCGCCATGCTCTGCACGCAACGACGACGGACAAATCCGGCGGGCAAGTCAGCTGCAATGAGAGCTGGATAAATCCGAGAGCAGAGTGGCAAATACCCTCACGTTCTAGCCCAGCGCGGCGACGTGACAACGATGACGGTGTCGATTCCTGCACCGCACAAACAGCCGGGCGCGGAGCAAGCACGGATGGCTGGACGGCAGGATGGCTGGCGGGGCTGGCATAGAGTACATACACACATACATACATACATACATACATACATACTAGGTCTGCTGCGCACACATTCCGCTCCGCTCTGTATCCACACACAGGTGTCCATGCCCTTCAAGACACACGCACGCACGCATCGCACAGGTCCGTATGCTTGTACGTGATGGATGGATGGACGGATGGATGGATGGATGGATGGATGGACGGATGGATGGATGGATGGATGGATGGATGGATGGATGGACGGATGGATGTATGGGTTCGTACACAAGCAGGGAGCCCCCCCAGAGGCTGGCGGATGACTTTTCGACGGGGTGGGATGCGGTATGTGGCGACTACATATAGATATAGCTTCTGCTTCTTCTTCTTTTTTTTTTTTCCTTTTTTTTTTCTCTTTTTTTTTTCTTTTCTTCTTTTTCCGCTGCGAGTTTGCGTGGGAGTCGGGGCGGGAAAGCATGGCCGAAAAAGGACTAGATATATATCAGCATAACGTTCCCTACATATGTACATACATACAACATGCATACAACATACATACATACATAGATAGCCCTAGCAAGAGCGTGGGAGAGGGAAAAAAAAAAGAAGAAAAAAAAAGAAAACACATCGCCCGACAAATGTCCAGCCCCCGATATGTACTAGTGATATTGATGTAAGTATGTACGTCGATGTAAAAATCTATGTAGATAGATAGGGTAGATATCTGCGATTCATCCCTGCTTCGTTAGGGTGAGAGGAAGAAGGGAGGAGAAGGATTTCGTGTGTCACCTCAGCGCGACGGGTGGTGGCTGTACATATCTATGTGTGCACACATTGTGCGTTGAAGACGACGACGACGACGACGACGACGCTGATGCGACCGGAAGGGGGGGAAAAGAAAAAGAAAAGAAAAGAAAAAAAGAAAAAAAACCGCGGAGATGATGATTAACACGAACGGAGAGGACCAAAGCAGCTAACAGTTAGACCATATATATGTGCTCCACTCTAGATACAGACGAGGGCTGCGCCTAGTTTGAGCAGATGTTGTCCCCCTCCAGTTTCAAAGGTCGCACACACGCGCGCGCACACACACACACACATCCGGGGAGATGAACGAGGTTGCATGATACCATGCATCTGTCTATCTATCTATCTACATACATATCTATCTATCTATGTATCTATGGGGTGGCGTCGTCGAACTTGCAGGCGGCCTTGTATAACGACGACGACGACGACGACGAGAGACGGCAAAAACGCCAGCACTGCTGTGTGCGCGCTGGATGCAGCATGTCCCGTATGTATGTGCGGTGATTGCCGCGCCCCGGCACTAAAAAGCCTCCCCGCTGAGCATGAATAATGTACATGTGTGTGTGTGGTGTGTGTGTGTGTGTGTGTGTGTGTGTATCAGGTCTGCATGCAGGTATCCACCCCGCTGGACGGGGCCGCCCTTCAGGCCGCGCGGGCGGGGGGCGGGCGGCACGGATGGCACGTCTTGTTGCAATTGCTGTCGCTGCTGCTGCTGCTGCTGCTGCTGCTGCTGTTATTGTTGTTGTTGTTGCTTGCTTTTGGAAGAAGAAAAAAAAGTGGTGACAACTCCAACAAACTTATGTACCTATACTTAAGTACATATGGCTATCGTCGGCTTCCAAGACGGGAATGAAGGAAAAAAAGAAAAAAAAAGAAAAAATAACTAACGCACGTCACGACAGAACCAGACAGGAAATGTTAACACCAGGTGAGCGTCCCTTTGCGATGTCGAAAAGCAGCCGTATGGATGGCCGGAGATTACCCTGTCGAAGTGCCACCCGTATCTAACTCTATCCATCTGAATCGAACGCAACTCTCTCCCTCTCTCGGTAGCGGCGGCGGCAGGTGTTGTCGGGTTGGACGGTACGCATATAGAGTATCTAGAGCAGATGTCCGCAACGGGTCAGTGGTGGCATGTAAGTACACACATACATAGACTTGCTGGGGAATACATATGCACGTGGGATGTATCTATCTGCGAACAACCTCGCGACTCCACAGATCTCGGCACGCGCTGTCTCGCATCTCGGGCATGGTGCTGGGTGGGCGGGCGAGCGGAAGTTGTTCAGTTCCAGAACGGGGTCCAGCTTCGCCCAGAGGCGGCGACCGCTAGACCCGAGCTGGACGGCACTAGCGCAGGAGTTGGGGTTCCTCGGGATGTGGATGGTGGAGTATCTATCCAGATAGAGTAGAGTACATACCGTCGCACACACGTACATACGTACGCATTTGTCCTCTCTAGAGTACGAACGTATCACGGGTATGTATGAACGATGTAACGCAAAGTTTGCCCAGGTTTGGGGGGGGGGAGGGATTTCTCCGATCCGCTCTGTCCGAAATCACTTTCCCAACCGAGGCAGCATCGCCACCCACATCAGAGCAGCGCAGAGCAGAATAGAGCACGGGCTCATCTGATGACGCGGCGTGGGGGATGTCTTCCCGGAAGCAGAACAGGGTCCGCTTTCTCTCTCGCAGAGGCAGGAAAAGCCCGGTGGACGCGGTCTGTCCGTCGGTCTCCTCGTCCACAGATTCTCCCGCTGTGGCCCCCCCCCTCTCGCCGGAGACATTTGTTCCAGAATGCACCGCAGAGCACAGACTCACGCGATCGTCGCCCCGTTCGTTCTCCTCCTTCTGCCGAAAACGGGCACAGCACATATGGTACATACCTTCTGTAAGTACACGTCGGGGAAGCATCCGTGTGTGCGTGCGTGCGTGTGTCTCTTTCCTGATGGATAGGCGTCTGGCCGACGGACGGGCCTTGTGATTCGCCCGCCGCCGGACTCGCTCGACTTCCAGAGGTGGAGCGTGTAACATGGCAACCGTTCTCGTGCATCGATCGCTGTTCGCTTGGAACGGTTGTTGGCATCGGCCTGGCCGCCCAAGGAGGCACAGTGCGTACGGTGTGTACATATCTACATACAGTGTGTATGTATGCAGAGTATCTATGTACATACATATGTATCTATGCACTCAACTGGCGACGTTGCAGGTCCCGGGCCCGTCCGGGGATGCAGTTGGTGCTGCGTGGTGGGGCGTGGGCGGAAGGAAGGCGCGGCGGAGCGACACAGTCCCGACCGCTGTGTTCGACAACGAGGGAACCGAGGCGACCGCTGACTCATGCTTGCATGCATGCATATGTATGTACCCCCCCCCCGCGGACCGGGTTGAGCCTCCGTTCGTTATCTAATTTATTTTTTTCTCCTTTCCGTTCCCTTCTTTCTTTCCACTTCAGCCCTCCCCCCCCCGCGTCGGACAGAAAACCTTCCATTTTGGGCTTCACGAACCACGACCGACTCCGAGCCTTCCACCGCACGCGCTCGTCACATGCATAGAGCAGGCGGACGGACAGAACGCGGTGCACGGCGCTCGCCGCCAGCCAGAACACAAGCCCTTCCAACAGGCAGCGATGCCGCATGACGAATCCCGGTCCGTTGCAACTCCCTCTCCTCTCCTCCCCAGACACGCACGCCACGCCACGCTATGTACGCTGTCATCGGTCGGCCGCTCACTCGTTCGTAGCGTAGCGCCTGCGAGATTCGAAATTTCCCCTTGGAGAGGGTCCAACAGAGCGACAGACAAACAGCATCCGAACACGCCGAGGGGAGGGGGTCACGGACGCACGTTCCAGAAAGGCTGTGCGCGCGGGAAAAGTGTGGGGCATCATATTTTCCCTGACACCAGACAGCCGGGACTGCACATTGGGTGGGGAGGGGGGCGACCAGGGTCGAGGGGAGAGGGTGGAGTATTCACCGTCTCGACCAATCAAAACGGCCTCTGCGCTCGAATTCTGCGGTGTGAGCATCCCTGTTTGGCAGGGCTGTCGATAACTGCCGATACCGAGCTGCCAGCCCAGATCCTGGGAAGGGAGCGAATACAGACATCAGACATCAGACATGCATGCCCTGGGGCGTGGCAGAGGCTCAGGGAGGGCCTGCTAGCCGCGGGTCGGACTCTGCAGGCGAATCATGAACCTCCGACACGGCGAGACCTGCGCTTAATCCTGAACGCCCCAGGGGGGGGGGGACTACATACGGAGCATGAGGAGGGGCGGGATGCAATATAATAAGTGTCAACCATGGTAATAACCGCCAACTCATCACCGGGAGGGCATGTACCCGTCGTCGTCGTCGTCGTTCGCCGGCCGGTTGGACTCTCCGCCAACAAACGGTGTGAGCCCGGCTGTCGAGGGGGGTGGCGGGTTGCGGGTGCACATAATACTTACTCCGCACTGCACGACGCGGTGTATTCTATTTACTGCATATGCTCCATTGCTGTGCTCGGCGGCAGTGGTCAGCACTGCGCACTCGCGAGAGATATCTATACATACTTACCTACCTACATACATACATACATACGTGCCCCACAGGGTGTTCCGGACACATCCACTCCGCAGCCGGCAGGTGCGTGCGACGTTCGTGTTCTGTCCTGCGAGCAGCCACGACAATATATCGTGGTCGTGGCCGTCGTGGTCGTCTTCTTCGTCTTCGCATGCCTTGCGGGATACGTTTTGTGCTCCGAGCCACTTGCCGACGCTCTTGTGCGTGCTGGGATGGGATGGGATGGGATGGGATGGGCGGAGAGAAGACACAGGGCACATGGAGGAGGAGCCGGACGGAGGAGCAAGCAGGAGGGAGGAACAGCAGGACGATTTTGTTGTGCGTTCCGGCCTTCTGCGCCGTCGGGATCGACATTGAAATCGGGGGGGTTGTCTTTGGGTTTATTTTTATTTTTTATTTTTATTATTTTCTGGTTTCTTGTTCTGGGGTTGTGTTTTCTATTTTCTATTTTCTATTTTCTATTTTTTTTTTTGCTTTTTGTTTGATTTGATTTGATTTGATTTGTATCTTTATCTTAATCTCTATATATCTATTTTTTCCTTTCAGCTGTTGTCATCCGCCCATGATCGTTTCAAGGCAAGGCGTATGCAAGAGCTCTGTTCGTCAAACACGACCAACCAGCACGACACAGCACGACGCAAGCAAACCGACGACCATCACCACCAACACCCGCCCGTCGCATTAGGCCGGCAGGCAGGCAGGCGGATGGCCAGGCTGGCCTTCGTGACGGGCTCCTTCCCGTCCGCGGCGTGGTCACAGCGGAAGAAAAAGAAGAGGAAGAAGAGGAAGGGGGGGGGGGGGGGGGGGGGGGCGGGC